>Ga0070730_10001002_pt1 | contig 28509 bp, 25 predicted proteins | sample Coa_R1_3_FD_66447 | JGI IMG/M metagenome (GOLD analysis project Ga0070730, IMG submission 66447) | Surface soil microbial communities from Centralia Pennsylvania, which are recovering from an underground coalmine fire - Coalmine... | ecosystem: Environmental > Terrestrial > Soil > Unclassified ... | reverse complement strand
CTTGGCGGCCAGCGTGAGTACCACGGCCATGATCTGGCCCGCGCGATCACGTTTGCCGATTGCCTTGAACATCAGCAGGCAGATGGGAACACTGATCAGTAATCCGGCTAGTGCGTGCAGTTTGGGCGACCATTGGCCAGTGTCTCCTTCCGCCAGGCCTATCAGCCAGCCCCATGCGCTTCCCGTGACCGCCGCGGCGAACAGGCCCGCAAACAGGCCGAGGATATAATTGGCGTCTTTGGTTCTGTATTCGTCGGCTTCACGCTGCTTGTCCGCGGCAATACGCATCTGGCACGCGGAGCAGTGGTAGCCGGGCGTGCCATTCATCAAGGTAATCTCGCGCGCCTCCGCCGTGCCGCAGTCCTCGCATTTCCCAATGAAAGCCGGCGCATATTTGCTTACTTCCTCGATCACCGCATCCAGCAGGGCAATCACATCTTCCTGTTTGGTTTTGCCGAACACATATGCCCAGGAAATCAACACGCCGTCGTCAGCTGCTTTGACCGACTTCTTGCCAAAAAACGAAGAGAACCCCGGGCGATTCTTAAGCGCCTCGGTAATCTGCGGTGCGGCACTCGATTTGGGGTAGCGCACCATCATGGAAAATCCATTGCTGCGGCCGTAGGTGTGGCCGGTAGCCGCCGTGAGCGCCAGCGCAGCCAGATAACCTTTCCGCACTCCGATTACCGCGCCTTTCTTACTGGACTGGTAATCGGTTTTAAAAGTGGTGCATTTGGGAACGTAAATGGACCCCAGTTTCCGGGCGAGCTGGGACATATAGGTGGCTGCATTCATATCCGGAACTTACTTGAGATGGGACCGGGATTCAAGCAAAGAATTTCAGCTTCTTCGCCGGTAGAAAATATTGAACTGGAAGCCGGGATTGGGCGGAAAGAGCGCGGCGATCTTGTTGAGGCGCTCCGCCAGCGCGGGCGGAGCCAGCAGCGGATACTCGCGCTCACGCAGCTCGTGGTAATTGATGTCGAGGCACAGTGAAAGCATATATACCGCGATGGCGTCGGTAAATGAGGCGGCCGCGTAATCGGAGCGGGCTTTTTCGTCGGTGCGTCCCGCGCCGTCGGGGCCTTCGCCCAGCGCCAGGCGACGAAACTCAAAGGCATCCACGCTGGTTTCCCCGCGAACGCCGGCCGTGACCTGCTGCCACGCCAGGTCGGCAAATTCCTGGGAAACGCCCGCCACATCCACAAAAGCGTGGGCCACGTTGATGTAAAACTCAAACGCAATGGAGAAGCGGTCTTCGAGCAGCCGGGTGGAGATGAAGACGCACTGCGCGTCTCCGGAATCGATGTTGCGATGGCAGATGGCCTGGTCCGTGAGGTCTTTGTCGTACTTTTCGGCAATCAGGGTCTTTTCGCCGTCACCCAGGGTGAGCGGGACAAAATAAAAGGCCTTGCGGTTGAGCGCCGCGGCAATGGAGCGCGGCACGGCGGTGACCATCCGCTCCAGCTCGCTCGAGGGCAGCGCCACCTCGCCCGACGAGGCATAGCAGATGCCGTTCCCGGCCTGGGTTACCCGCACGTCGCGGATGATCTCCTGTGCAGTACGCATTCCCACTCCGGCATTGGCAGTCTGGCTCACGATTGTTATTCTAGCGTACAGAGCGAAAAACGGAGATTATGGGCAAATTGATTTTGAGCGCGAGTATTGGCCTGGCCACGGGATTGATCAGCTTCTTCATCTCGGTGGCCTTCCTGTGCATCGTCCTGCTGGTGGCCGTCAGAGTTATGCACCAGCAAATCGATATGACGATGGCCCTCAAAGTGGCCGCCCCGGTGGCCCTGATGGCCGCCGTGACCGGCTTCATCGTTACCCTGGTCCGCTCCTTCCGGACTCGCCCCGCGCGGTAGCCATTTCTTACCACTGATTTACACAGATCAACACTGATTTGCACAAAACGAGAGCCTGGGCCTGTGTGCAGGGTGATTCAGAATCCTGCCCCAGGCGTGAAAGAAGAGCTGATTTGGTTTTGCTTTGATCAGCGTATATCCGCGTTATCCGCGGTTAAATGATCTGCACTTTCGCGAATCAGTGTTCATCAGTGCAAATCAGTGGTAAGCCCGAGCTTTGGCAGCTTGAGTGAAGTCCTCAGCGCCTCATACTGCGCGGCAGGCAACTGCACCAGCAGCGGATTTTTCTTTGGATTCAGCCAGCCCAGAATATTTTCGAGCTCCGCCTGCGGCATGGCAGTACAGCCCACGGTCCCCTGCCCCGGTCCGCGCCAGATATGGAGAAAAATGCAGGAGCCGCTCCCGGCCTTCACCGGACTGCTGTTGTGGTCGACCACAATGCCCCAGCGATACAGCTCGTCATCGCGCAGCATGTGCTCGGAGCTGTTCCAGTCAGGCGCAACCGTGCCACGGTCCACAATGCGGTTGTAAAACTTCGAGCTGGTGTCGTCCACGCATTCGACCGATTGGCTTAAAGAAACATAGGGCATGTTCCATGCGTAATTATTTTTGGGCGCATAGCCGAAAGCCGTGCTCAGGTGAAATATGCCCGCTGGCGCTCGCCCATCGCCTTCTTTTTTTACCGGGTCGTCCGCAGAAGTCGGCAGCTGCTCCAGCGGGATGATGCCTGCTCCCCAGCCAAGTCCGTTTTTGCCCACCACCACAGTCACAGGATTTCCCAAGGCCTTCCACGGCCTATGCCCAGATCGCTCGAAGCGCTGCAGCCTGGCCTCGGCGGCATTCCAGTCCGAGGTGGTCACAACGATCAATTGAGCAGAAGAAGCCAGCGGCGTAGCCTGCTGCGCGAATGCGCCGGTAGCAGGAACAGGCAGGCTGAAGAGGAACAGCGAAATAATCAGGCAAATACAGCGCATTGGTGCGAAATCCCTCGGTAAGCATATCAGCTGCACTTTGCACGGAATCAGTTAACCACGCGGGGAGTCTTGTCAAAGAAGGAAGGAAAGAAAATTCGTGCAAGATGCTGAGATGCAACAAGAGTGAGATGGTTTCTGTCGAACGTGGTCAGGTCTTTTTTGCCGTTTTCCGTGATCATGGTGAGACATCCTGATTTCTCACACAGAATACTTACTGCCGATAAGTAAATGGCGCCGCTGGTCGCTGCTTGAACAGAAAGATCGTGGTCTGTCTGAACGATCGTTTGATTCGTCTCGTCCGCCATGCGCGCCGGAATTCCCTGATTGAATCTGACCCGGGCGTAGCGCAGGAGAAACCTGGGCAACGAAATTTTCCACATTGGTTCCGGGCCAATAAGAACGACGCGCCGAATGCCCGCCTGCTTAATTAACCCTACTGTCCTCTGTATGCTTGCACTAGTGCCCGCTGGATGGAGAACCCAGCCTTGCGCCGCCAGGACAACCGTATCGGGATGCAGTTCCCTCACTTTCGCAAGAACCCAGTCATTGATTTCTCTGCAAGACGGGCGTGCCCTTTGGTCGAGATCCACAATCGGGGCACAATTGGATGCTGTGTATTGGGCCACTCGGAATGCGTGGCCGCTTTGCAATTGGTGGATTCCCGGATACAAATCGGCGGCATGTGAGTCGCCCCACAGAAGCAGCAGGGGCCCGTCTCCAGGCGTCGCATCGGTACAGGACGAAATAAACGATTGTGGACCCTGGCCAGGGCTCAGGAAGCATTGATCATCACGCCATCCAGACACATGCTCACTCATCTCATACGTAGCGAGTTCCCGAATGTCGGGAGGAAACCTCAAAGGAAGGCCATTCTTTGCCACGCTGAGAACTCCCAGTCCGCAAACCATCAGCATGGCAGGAACGAGGATCTGAACAGGCGTTAATCCTCCATATACGGAATTCTTTCGTCGCAAGGGCCTTTCAACGAAACGCCAGGTCATCCACGCAAGTACAAATGAGGACACCACGGCGGCAGCCCTGGCTTTGAACGAAAAGTCAGTTACAGAAACGATCCTCACGAAGGAAAGCAACGGCCAGTGCCACAAATATAGCGGGTAACTAATCAACCCGACGAACACCAGCAAACGGTTCGACAATATTTTCTTATTAATCCGCGCCTTCGGGCCGGCTGAAATGAGCAGGAATGTGCCCAGCGTGGGCAACAGAGCCCAAAAGCCGGGAAATGGCCTGCCTTCGTCCAGGACAAGAACAGCCAGAAGAATCAGCAACAGGCCCAGTGATGCCTTGATGTTCTGCAATGACGTAAGGGACTGGTCTGAGGAATCCCGAAACAGCAGGCGGCTCAGGAAGTTGTCAACCCGGACCTGCTTGTATGCGCTCACATAGGCGGCCAATCCGCCAATCAGGAGTTCCCAAAGTCGGTTTTGCGGCTGATAGAACGCGGCCGCGGGGCTGGAGCCGATCACCCAAAGGTTCAGGCCGAACGAGCCGAGAAGGAGCAGCGCCAATACCCAAACCTTGAATCTCGTCTTCCAGAAAAGAAACACCGTCAGCGGCCAGAAGAGATAGAACTGCTCCTCGATACCCAGGGACCAGAGGTGCCGCAAGGGCTTGAACTGCGTTGCGATATCGAAATATCCGGACTCTTTCCAGAGAAGAATATTGGATACAAAACCGGCGCCCGCAATGTGCCGGCCCAGCTGTTTGTAGTCATCGCCGGAGAGCTCAAACCACCCGAATGCCCACACTGCCAGCAACATAATGATCAGTGCGGGGAAAATTCGCCGGATTCTGTGAGCGTAGAAACCGGCTAAGCTGAAGTGGCCTTCATCGAGGCTTTTGAAAATAATCCCCGAAATCAGAAATCCCGAGATGACAAAGAAAACATCCACTCCCACAAATCCGCCAGACAGGGCAGGCACGCCGGCATGAAAAGCGACAACAAAAAGGACAGCGACGCCACGCAGGCCATCTATGTCAGGTCGGTATGGAAGATCATTTTCCTGGCGCATGATTGGGCCGCATAGTGCTAATCACCGGTGCTAATCGAATGGGACAGCTGCATAGCCTCAGCCAGCGCCCTGAGCATTTGGCATGCCTGCGCCAAAACTTCGGCTCTTTTCAACGGACTGGTAAGTTCGTAAAATTCATCACTCGCAGAATCAGTCTGTATCTCTCCTGTCACCCGTTGGCTGCAAGGATATTAGCCCGACTTACTTATTTGTGCCATCTCTGCCTCGGGGTAAGACCTTGAGAACGCCTCCGGCGAGCGTTGATGAAGTCGGCAGCGGGAGATTTGCATAGTTCTCCAGGTGCCGGGCTGTACAGCATACCTGACCGTGCTGGAAGTGTGTTACGAGCGCATTTCGGTGGAACCGTTCCGTGAACCACCTGGAGCCGAAGGCCTCGGCAAAGGGACTCCCTCGCGGAGCCAATCCATCTGACGAAGTTTAGCGAAGCGGCACATGAACATTCCAGGCCCCGCGCAAGGACGAATTGTGCGCTGACTCAGGCTATTTGTTCCGCTATTGTTCGAACCCCAGTCAGGAACGCTCGCGTGTAACGGCGCATGTTTATAGCGACTGCTCCGAGCGGATCGCAGGCCACCCTGAAGTTAAGCGGCCGGAAGCACAACTGACGGTTGGTCCGTGATCCGGGAATAATTAGGCAGGAATGCCATATCGCCGGATTGCGACTGCGCGTCCAAATGGATTGAAGTCGGCCAAGTCTATCGCCGTCGCTGTATTTCAGAGAGTCCTCGCTTCAGGATGACATCCGCGCCGGTAGAGGCTGTCTCCTCAATCAGAAAAGGCGGCATCCAATCCTGCCTCGGCATCCCGTTCATGTGGTAGAGCTGCTCCGTCGCGAAGGCCACGTCAATGCCGGTTTCCGGGAGGCGTGAGTCCGACACCGCTCCGGCAAGATGTGCCATTGGGGTTCCGATGACCAGGGCTCGATGCATCGCGTCAAAGCCGATAGCCATTCCCTCTCCCATACTGCCGGTCCAGTGGTCGACAAGGAGAACGACCGGAGCCTTGTATGTGAAAGGTCCACGTGGAGCGACCTGCTCAAACCAGTTCCGCTCTACGTCAGTCTGGCCGTAATGGGGGATTCTATGGCGCTGATACGGCAACATCTGTGTGACGAATCGCCCCATGATTCCGAGCGCAACGGAACTGTTTCCACCACTGGGCACATCGCGGAGGTCGAGAATCAGGCCGCGTGTTGAGCGCAACTTAATCAAAGCGGCGTCGAATGCGTCTACGGTCTTCTGTTCACCCAGTGAATTGTGGAATCGGATCAGACCGACATCTCCAGGCAAAACAGATGCGCTAAGCAGCCCCGGATCCCGATCAAAATGGCGTTCCAGGGGCAATACCACGGTCTGAGTCTGGCCATTGCTCTTTCGGATGGTAAAGTGGCGCGCTTCGTCGGACCTGCCAGTGAGGAGAGACAGCAAAGCCCACTCCCGAGCCTTCGGGTCGTTATTATTGACCGCCTGGGTAAGCCTATCTGAAATCGCAGCGGTCAGCGCAGTGTTGTCGATTTTTGTTACGCGGTCGCCCACGACGAGGCCCGCGCGTTCCGCGTCACTACCCTTGCGGACGGCGACGACGACTGCGTCTTGCCCCCGAAACTCCGCCCAGATATCGGCAAAAGTTGGAACGGGTAGCCAGCGATGAGGGTTGCGGGAGCGTACCTCTGCATGGAAGTCATGCAGTTCATCCAATGCTGACTCAAACACTGCCGCGTATGCTTCGGGAGTGTCTGCAGCGTCTACCGCGCGAGCGTAGCGAACGCTCCACGTTTTCCAGGGCTTCTCGGAACGATCAATATACGCGTAGCTTTCCTGGAAGCCTTTACAAAACGTTTTGAAGTCTGACTGCCGCGCGCTAAGGGAAAAGTCCTGCCCATCTATGCTTGCAGTTAGTCCGATGGAGAATGTAATCAGTGAGAGGGAAACCAGCAGATTTCTTCTAACCAGAGACTTGCACATCTAAACCATCTTGCCAGAGTTGGCAGGAAAGTACTACCCTGCCATCACTTGGCAGGCAAACTGCTCACCTGGAGTATCCATAGCAGGCCGGCCCGCCAGCCGATGCCGTGGTTCCGGGCCGATGGTCGGCAATACGGAAGTTGTCCACAAACAGGCTTGTAGTCATTGACTGTCACTTCCTGCATTATCATCCACGCTGGGGCCTCATTGACCGTTCCGCCTCCCCGGATTACACTTCTCGCCTTATTAATTATTGCCTGCGAGGGATACTCAATGAACACTGGCCGTTTCCGCGCACTTTTTGTTTTCTGTCTGATCGTTCTTGCCTTCTCCAGTTCTGCGGTGCTGCATGCCCAGAATCAGGAGAAGGTCGATCTTGAAGCCATTTCGAAAATCCGCTACGAGGGTTTTCACAACTCCAAAATCATGCAGCTGGCCACCGGACTCTTTGAAGAAATCGGCGCCCGCCTGACCGGTTCGCCCAACATGAAGCGCGCCAACGAGTGGACGCGCGACAAGCTTACCGAATTCGGCCTCGTGAATGCGCACCTCGAGCCGTGGAGCCCGTTCGGGCGCGGCTGGTCCAATGAATACTGCAATGTGCGCATGACCTCGCCGGACGTTGCCACCTTCATCGCGTATCCCAAAGCCTGGACGCCGGGAACGCAGGACGCGGTGCGCGGCCAGGCGGTTCGCGTGATCATTCACATCACGCCACAGGATTTTGCGCGCGATATGGCCAAATACAAGGGCAAGCTGGCGGGCAAAATCGTTATCTACGGTGACGATGCCGAGCAGAACCTTTCGAGCGAGCCGCTGGCCAAGCGATACAACGAGAAGGAACTCGAAGAGATGGAGCAGTACACAGTCCCCGCCGGCCCGGCGAATGCTCCCGGTAACTTCGTGCTGCGCCAGCGCATGACGCGTGAGCTGAGCAAATTCTTCGACGAGGAGAAGCCGCTGGTGGTCATCGACCGCAGCCGCGGCGCTCTCGGCGGCGGAACGGTGTTTGTGCAGCAGGGCGGCTCCTACAAAACCGGCCAGACCGTGGCCACTCCCTGGCTCACCATGGCGGCAGAGCACTTTGATCGCATCTCGCATATCCTCGCCGACAAAAAAGAGGTGGAGCTGGAAATCAACGTAAAAAACACTTTTTACGACGACGCCAACACTCAGTGGGACACCATCGCCGAGATTCCCGGCACGGACAAAAAAGATGAAGTCGTCATGCTCGGCGCGCATCTCGATTCCTGGCACACCGGCACCGGCGCCACCGACAACGGCGCGGGCACCATCGTGATGATGGAGGCGGTGCGCATTCTGAAGGCGCTCGACCTCAAGCCGCGCCGGACCATCCGCATTGGCCTGTGGAGCGGCGAAGAAGAAGGCCTGCTGGGTTCGTCATGGTATGTGATCCATCACTATGGCAATCGCCCGGACTATAAAGAGCCGGAGCGCAAGGGCGATCCTCCGGTCCGCGCCCGCGAAAACGGCCCCCTGACCATGACTCCGGAACAGGCCAAAGAGCAGGCCAGGGTTTCCGCATACTTCAACGTGGACAACGGCTCGGGCAAAATTCGCGGCGTGTACATGCAGGAAAACGCCGGCGTGCAGCCGATCTTTGAAGCGTGGATGAAGCCTTTCCACGACCTCGGCATGGATACGCTCACCATGCGCAACACCGGCGGCACCGACCATCTCTCATTTGACGCGGTGGGCATTCCCGGGTTCCAGTTCATACAGGACCCGCTGGAGTATGAAACGCGCACGCACCACTCCAATATGGACACCTATGACCGCCTGCAGTCCGATGATCTGAAGCAGATGGCGGTGATTGTGGCGTCGTTCGTGTACATGGCGGCGGAGCGCGATCAGATGTTCCCGCGCAAGCCGATAGAAAAAGAGCTGCCGCCACCGGTGCGCGCGGAAGAGAACCTGGCGCCCGCAGCAACGCCGTCGCGATAAAACTTTTTCTGAAACCCCGAAGCGCAGCGAGGGGTCGCTATATGAACCATAAGCCACTGGGCGAGATGAAGCCCCGTGAAGTTTGGTGGCTATAGCGATCTCTCGCTGCGCTCGAGATTTTAGGGGAAGTACAGCTACATAGCCGTGTACCCGCCATCCACGGGAAAGGCCGCGCCGGTGATCCAGGAAGATTCGTCGCTGGCCAGCAGGACGGCCGCTCCGGCGATATCCTCCGGACGGCCAAAGCGCCCTATCGGATGCATGGCCAGCCGGTAGCGCCTGGCGTTTTCATCCAGATTGAATCGGGCGACCATTTCGGTCTCAACCATTCCGGGGCAAATGCAGTTGACGCGAATCTTGTCCTCGGCGTGGTCAAGCGCCATGGCGCGTGTCAGGCCGAGGAGCGCGCTCTTCGAAGCCGCGTAGGCAGCGCGGTTTTTTGCGCCTACCAGGCTGAGCACCGAACCAATGTTGACGATGGAGCCGCCTCCCGCCGCGCGCATGTGCGGCAGCACCGCGCGGGAGAGCAGCCACACGCCGCGAACATTGAGATTAAAGGTCTGGTCCCACTCGCCTTCACTGAGTGTCTCTGCCGTGCCGGGAAGCAGCACGCCGGCATTGTTGACCAGAATATGAATCCGCTCGAAGCGCCGCAGCGTGGCTTCGACCAGGGCCTGGATATCATTGGCATCGCTTACGTCGCCGTTCACGGCTACGCACTTGGGGCCGATCTTGTGCGCGGCGTTTTCGAGTTTTTCGCGGTCACGCCCGCAGATGACCACATTCGCGCCCTCGCGGGCCAGAGCGGCGGCCACGGCCTCGCCAATGCCGCTTCCGCCGCCGGTGACAATTGCAACTTTACCGTTCAATTTCATGCGGAGCATTGTACCCGGAAGGCGAGCGGTTATCATGGAACGGCATCGCGATGAATTACACAGACCAGCAGCAATATTTTAAGAACAGCCGCATACAGGCGGCTCTATGGGCCGCAGCCCTGGCCGCCGCAGCGGTGATAACGGTGAGGCTTGCCGGCGCACAGCCCCGGTACGCTGTGGTTATTTTCGGCCTCGCGATCACGGCGCTGATCGCGTCACTGTTCTATACGCCTGATTACCTGCATTTGACGGTATTGCCGGAAAAGCCGCGGCGCTGGCAGGTAAAGATTCGCTGGAGAATTCTGGGCGCTTCGCTGGTCCTCACCCTGTTCTGTGTTTCCAGTCTGCGGGAAGCGTGGATGATCGTGGTTGTGGTGGCTTGGCTGCTGGGGGCAAATTTTCTGTCCCGGATGCTGGCTCCGTCCGGCTCTCCATGGCTCTATTTCTGGCTGACGGATTCTGTGATGCTGGCGATTATCCTCACTCTGGCCAGGCCGCCGCTGCTGCTTGCCGTGGCCCTGCTGCTCGGGGCAGCTCATTTTGCTTTGGTGATTTGCCGCAAACATTGCTGGCTCTGGGCTTTGGCGATGACTGCCAGTTCGCTGGCGCTGCTGATTTTGAGTTTTAAGCAGCGCACGGATAGCCATGCGATCTTCGCTGCCGCGGGGATGCTGGCGATTGTTGCGGCGGCAACAGCGTGGCTGGTTCATCGCGCACAGGTCCGCAGCGAAAAGAACATTGCCACGGCCATGCGCGAGCTGGCGGACTTTACCGGCTATACGGAAGAAAAAATTCGCGAGCTCTGGCTCACCAGCAATCAGCAGCTGGCCAAAAACTGGGAGCAGGCCAGCCCGGCGGAAGACAATGCAGAACAGATGGCGGAATGGTATCGCCAGAATTCCGAGCTCTACATGTTTGCCATCTCGGCATATAACCTCGAGTACCGCCGCATACGCTCCAACCTCGGCGTTCTGCGCCATGCTCGCGGCTCGGTGCTCGACTACGGCGCGGGCAATGGCGAGCTGCTGCTCGATCTTGCGCGGCGCGGACATGCGGTTACCTACTATGATGTGGAAGGAACCAGCATGGCCTTCGCCCGCTGGCGGGCGCAGCAGCGCGGACTGGCGCTCGAAATCACCCGCAGCAAAGACGAACTGGCGGCTGCCGCGCGCAAGAAAGGCCTGGATACGGTTTATTCCTTTGACGTGCTGGAGCACCTGCCCGATCTTCCGGGTGAACTCAGCTTTCTCTCATCTCTTCTTGGCCCCGGCGGACGCATGATGTTTGACGTTCCTGCGGGTTCCACCAAAGCGCACCCCATGCACCTCAATCACGATCTGGACGTAAAGGCGTATCTCGCGGAAAAAGGAATGACGGAAGAGCGCAGCTGGTGGCAAAAGCTGCTGCCAGGAAAGCAGGAGAAGTTCATCTTTCGTTCACGCGCCTGAGCTGGTGGTTTCAGCTTCCCCGGCGCAGTTCTTCCAGAGAATACTTTGTCCCTCGCCAGGTAACGGCATTGTCGCGCAGAGCCAAAAAGGCCGAGCGCAACGTGGCCACCATCAGCAGCACGGCGCTGATGGGGCACAGAAAGAACAGCAAGGGCGATGTTTCCATGTGACGGGAAACACCCATATACGACGCCGCAATCATGGCCACGGCCACCGCAAAGCCCGCTCTGGCCCAGCCCGGCGCCAGCACCAGTCCGGCAAACGGCCACACGGCCAGAAAGAAAAGCACAAAACAAAGGGCCAGCACCAGGCTGATGCGGTACTTGAGAAAAGCAAAGATGTTTTTCTCAAGATTGCGAATAATCCCGGCAGCGCCTCGGCCCCAGCGCAGCCGGACCAGCTCCGGACCAAACACCACATCCTGGCGCAGTCCGGCCTGCTTTACCGCTTCGCCCAGCTTGAGATCGTCCACCACTTCCATGCGCAGCTTTTCGTAACTGCCCACGGCGTTATAGGCCTGCCGCCGTATCAGATTGAAAGCGCCCACGCCGATGTGGTCCTTCGCATTGGGATCTTTGATTTTCCAGTAGCGGTGAAAACCAAAGCCGCCCATGACCGCGGGAAAGGAGATCATCATCTGCTCTCCCCAGGTTTGCATGTGCATGTCGGGGAACAGCACCAGATGGTCAATCTTATTTTTACGCGTGTAGCCGAGCGCGCGCCGCATGGATTCGGGATGGAAGACGCAATCAGCGTCAGTAAACAGGATCCACTCGCTCTCCGTCTGCCGCGCCGCCAGCCACATGGCATGAGCCTTGCCCAGCCATTGCGGCGGCAGCTCTTTTATGTGCAGGACCTTCACCCTGCCGTCGGGCGCAGTGGCGGCGATGCGCTCCATGATTTCTCCGGTGCGGTCGGTGGAGCGGTCATTCACGGCGACCACATCGTAAGCGGGATAGTTCAACCGCAGCAGAGATTCAAGCGCCGGTCCCACATCGGCTTCTTCATTGCGTGCCGGAACCACAATGGTGAGTGAAGGCAGCGCAGTGCCGCCGGGAACTTCCCATTCAGGCCGGGTAAGGTCGGCCAGCTCGTGAGCATGAATCGCGGACTGAATGACGGAGATGCTCCAGAGAGTGGCGAGGACAGTCCCGGAAATCCAGTAGAGCCAGATCATGAGCGCCGCGGCCCGAAGCTCACGCTGCCGCTCCGCTCGGCCTGGTGCGGGCAGCGCCGAGCCGTCCGGCGATCAGCACCAGCAATATGCCGGTAATCCAGAGGAAATGTCCTTTGCCAGGGTGGAAATTCTCGTGATGAAAAATCACCCAGCAAAAAGGCAGCAGGAGGAGCACGAGAATCGAGAGCACCAGCGTGGCGCGAGGCAACTTTTTAAACACGATCAGCGGCAGGGTGATGAGAAACAGCGGATTGATCAGGCCGGCCAGCAGGACAGCGGCGTACTGCATGGGCTGCTCGCGGAGCATGTTCATGCCATCGTGTCCCCAGGGAAGAAACAGCGTGATCCATGCATAAAAATAACCAGGGGCGGCTCCGCCGGCGAGCGCCGGAAGAAAAAAAGCGCCTACAAAAACCACGAAACCGATCATCAGCAGCAGAATTCTAACCACAGTAGTTTGCCGTTTGCCGTACTCAGGCGGATTGTATCAGGAGACAGGCTGGGGAAGCGTGTCAAAGGCCTGCTGCATCTCCGCAAGAAGTTTTTGCGTGGCGTCGCGCGGATCGGCAGCTCCGGTGATCGGGCGGCCAATTACGAGGTAATCGGCCCCGGCGCGGATGGCCCAAGACGCGGTGCTGGTGCGCTTTTGATCATCTTCCGGGTAGCCATCGGGCCGGATGCCCGGCGTGATGGCCAGCAGCTTGTGGCGGGAAATCTCTTTTACTTTTTCCACCTCTCGTCCTGAGGTAATCACGCCGTCACAGCCGGCATCGAGCGCCATTTTCGCCCGGAACAAAACCAGCTCTTCCGCCGAGCGCTGCGGATACCCCATCTCGGCAATGTCAGCGGCGTCCATGCTGGTGAGCACGGTTACGGTAAATAATTTCAGGCTGCTATTGCCTTTGGCTTCCACGGCGGCGCGGATGATATTGGCCGAGCCATGTATGGTGAGAAACGAGACGCCCAGACCGGCAGCGCGCGAAACCGCTTTGCGTATGGTTTCCGGAACGTCATAGTACTTGTAATCGAGAAAAACTTTTTTGCCCGAGGCAATCAGAGACTCGATGAGGTCGTTGACTCCCGGCGCCAGCTGAAGGCTCAGCCCGACTTTGAAGAAGCAGGCTGCTCCGTCCAGCCGCTCTACCATGCGCTTTGCGGCGTCGGCATCCGGCAGGTCGAGGGCGATAATCAGACGGTCCTGGGCAGAGATTTGGCTCATGTGTGTAGTCCCTGGCTGAATTTCAATCTTAGCATCGCGCTGGACGTAAATCCTTAACGACTTTATTCTGTAAGCTTCAGCCTCCGCAGGCTGCTAAGACACACCCATGCCAGAACAAATTCAGGTCACGCTGCCGGATGGCAGCAAAAGAGACGTTCCCAAAGGCACCACGCCTCTGGATATCGCCAGGTCGATCAGCCCCCGGCTGGCGGATGCCGCCTTAGTGGCGAAAATCAGGCACGCCGATCAAGCCACATCCCAGGCTACTTCCAAAGACGGCTGGCAGTTTGCCGATCTCACCCGGCCGCTCGAGCAGGATGTGGAACTGCGCCTGCTCACGGACAAGGATCCGGAAGCGCTGGAGGTGTATCGCCACTCCTCCGCCCACGTGCTGGCTACGGCCGTGCTGGAGCTGTTTCCTGAAACCAAGCTGGGCCACGGTCCGCCGACCGAGAGCGGATTCTTCTACGACTTTTACCGTCCCACGCCCTTCACGCCGGAAGATCTCGAGCGCCTCGAACAGCGCATGGCGGAAGTGGTCGGTCGCAATGAAACCTTCGAGCGCGAGTTCATTCCGCGCGACGAGGGCCTGAATCGCTTCCGCACGGAAGGCGACTTCATGAAGGTCCACTTCATTGAGCAGTTCACCAAGGCGGGCGAGCCGATTTCGACGTACCGCAATGGAAAATTCGTGGATTTCTGCCGTGGTCCGCACGTGCCGTCCACGGGAAAGATCAAAGCCTTCAAGCTGCTGAACATCGCCGGGGCTTACTGGCTGGGCGACGAGAAAAATCCGCAGCTGCAGCGCATCTACGGGACTGCGTTCTTCAGCAAAAAGGATCTTGAGCAGCATCTGCACGCTCTGGAAGAGGCGAAAAAGCGCGATCATCGCATGCTGGGCCAGCAGCTCGATTTGTTCAGCATTCAGGAGCTTGCCGGGCCGGGGCTGATCTTCTGGCATCCCAAAGGCGGGCTCATCCGCAAAGAGATGGAAGACTGGATGCGCGAGGAGTACCTCCGGCGCGGTTACGATCTGGTTTTTACCCCGCACGTGTTTCGCGTGAATCTCTGGCAGACCAGCGGCCATGAGGGTTACTACGCGCAGAACATGTTCAGCCCCATGGAACTGGACGACGCGCATTACCGCATCAAGCCCATGAACTGCCCGGGGCACATCCTGATCTATCGTGACAAGCTGCGCTCCTACCGCGATTTGCCGGTGCGTCTGGGTGAGCTGGGAACGGTGTATCGCTACGAGCGGTCGGGAGTCATGCACGGCTTGCTGCGCGTGCGCGGCTTTACCCAGGATGACGCGCATATCTTCTGCACGCCGGAGCAGATTGAAGACGAAATCGCCGGCTGCATGGACTTCGCTCTTTCCGTGCTGACCACGTTTGGCTTCTCTGACTATCAGGTAGAGCTGAGCACGTGGGACCCGAACGATAAAAAGAGCTTTGTCGGCGGCGAGGATAACTGGAACCTGGCCACGAGTTCACTGGAAAAAGTGCTCAAGCGAAAGAACATTCCTTACAAGACCATCCCCGGCGAGGCGGCCTTTTACGGCCCCAAAATTGACGTGAAGCTGGTGGACGCAATCGGGCGGCTGTGGCAGCTCTCGACCATCCAGTTTGATTTCAACCTGCCCGCGCGCTTCGGGCTGGAATACGTGGCCGAAGACGGCACGCGCAAACAGCCGCTCATGGTGCATCGCGCGCTCTTCGGCTCCACCGAGCGCTTCTTCGGCATTTTGATCGAGCACTATGCCGGCGCGTTCCCGGTATGGCTCTCGCCGGTGCAGGTGGCGGTGATCCCGATCAGCGAAAAGCACAACGATTACGCGAACAAGGTCAAACAGCAGCTCAAAGATGCCGGCGTCCGCGTGCACCTCGATGACCGCAACGAAAAAATGAATGCCAAGGTCCGCGAGCACACGCTGCAGAAAATTCCTTTCCTGCTGGTGGTAGGCGAGAAAGAAGCTGAGGCGGGAACGGTCAATGTGCGCGTCCGCGGCCAGCAGCAGCCCGAAGGCACGGTGCAGCTCGAACAATTCGTGGCGCGGGTGAAGAAGCTGATTGTTGAGAAATCAGTGGGGTTAACCACAGATCAACACTGATAGCACGGATCGGGATCAGCGTTGATTTGTGTGTATTAGCTATTAAAAAACCCAAAATCCGCCAGTGCAGACAGTTGGTTTCGGGCATGTTCCTGGGCGGTAGTAGGTGATTACGGAACTACTCCTGCAAACAGTTATCGACGCTCCAATTGAAAGGTGCTTTGACCTTGCGCGCAGCATCGATCTTCACGTTCACTCGGCCTCATTGAGTAGAGAGCAAGCTGTTGGCGGGATTACCCGTGGTCTTATTGGTGCTGGGCAGGAAGTAGAGTGGCGCGCCGGGCATTTTGGATTATGGCTGAAGATGAGAGTCAGGATCACGGCTTTCAACCGCCCAGCATATTTCCAGGATGCCATGGTGAGTGGCCCATTCCGTCATTTCAAGCACGACCACAATTTTCAGGAGCAAGAGCAGAGCACGCTCATGGTGGATAAACTCGAATTCGAGTCACCGATGCCGCCGGTAGGTAGCATTGTTGATGCTGTTGTGCTCAGAAGTTATTTGCGGAATTTCCTTGAAGTTCGCAATCGCACCTTGCAGGCTATTGCCGAGTCGGACGAATGGCGACTTTACCTCAAATGATGAAATCCTCATTCCCCGGTTTCTCTCCTGACGCGCTCACCTTTATGCGCGGCTTGAAGCGCAACAACCGGCGCGAGTGGTTTCAGCCGCGCAAAGAAAAGTTTGATGCGCTGATCAAACTGCCTATGCTGGAGCTGATTTCCTGCATGAACGAGGAACTGGCCAGGTTTGCTGATGGCCACATTACTCCGCCACAGAAGGCCATGTACAGGATTTACCGGGACACGCGTTTTTCCAATGACAAGACTCCGTATAAAACCCATGTCTCCGCCATTTTTCCGGGACAGAACGCGATCAAACGAGAAGGCGCGGTATTTTATTTCCACTTCACGGCAACCGAGCTGCTGATCTTCGGTGGCGTATATGCGCCGGAGCGTGAGGAATTGCTGGCGTATCGTACCCTGCTCGAGGAGCGATATGAGGAGCTGGAAACAATCCTGAGCAATAAAACCCTGCACAGGGTTGCCGGCGAACTCCAGGGCGAGCAGCTGGCGCGCATGCCCAAAGGCTTTCCTGCCGACCATCCGGCGGAGGGGCTTTTGCGCAGAAAACAGTGGTATCTGGAGCGCACCGTGGATGCAAAGCTGATTACCACTCCCAAACTCATCCCGGAGCTGGTGCGGCACTTTGAAGTTATGGCGCCGATGGTTGAATTCATGAATCGCGCTTTCACCGCCAAAAAGCCGAAGCCCAGCAAACTGCTGTTCAGCGCTTTCTGAATCGGCTTTACCACTGATTTGCACTGATGAACACTGATTAAAAGTAAGAAAGAAAACGGCTTTGATCAGTGTGATCTGTGTTTATCAGTGGTGTTGTTTTTTTGAATTACTGGAAGAACTCACCCATAACAGGTGCATCGGCCGCGGCATTGGGCAGGTGGTTTACCTTCAGCGTGTCCAGAATGAGGCGCAGCGTGCTCTGGTGCTGGAACAGGGTGCTGGACGTGAACCCTCTTTTTATCCGCCCGCCCAGCAGTATGGTCGCAACCTGTCCGCCGCCATTTGTAAGGTCGGTGTCCACGGATTCATCCCAGGTAATGATGATCACGCTGTTGTCGAAAGTCGGGTTGCTGAGGATGGGAGCAATGTTGGCTTTGAGCCATGCGTCGGCTGCGGCCAGCTTTTCGGTATCCGGACATACGGCAGACTTGCCTGCCGGGCAATCGTGCGCGTCGTTCAGCGAGTCCGGCGTGATAAACGCGAAATCGGGCAAAGCGCCGGAGTTTAAGTCGGCGGAAAGCTGGGACAGAGGAACGAGATTTGCTGTTTGTGTACTCGAGGCAAGCACATCACTCAAATAAGCAAAAGGACTGTGGACACGCGAATACGGATAGGCCCGATCATCGGTGTAACCCACCGAGGGCAGGCCCTGCAGGTATGCCTTCCAGCTCTTGCCCGCTCCGAGCAGTGCGCGAACCAGATTGTCGTCACTCACGGCGCCGGTGAAGGCATCGTCATTGGTGGCAATGGTCCCGGTGCTCAGCATGAAGTAGTTTCCGATCGAGGGGTGGGTGTTGGCGAAGTAGTTATTCGCCACTGAAAACTGGGTGGCCAGAGAGTTCATGAACGGCATGGACGGGCTGCCCATTACCTGTGAAAACGAGTGATTTTCGAGGACCACGAGAAATACGTGCGTGGATGCGGGAACATTTGCGGAATTCAAAGAAAAAAAAGCAGAGACTCCGCCGCAACCGGATAACGCGGCGATCAACAGAAAAAGGAAACAGTTTCGCGCGCCTGCCATAGGCCCCATCATGAATTTTGGCTGACTTGTTTTATGAGATGCGGACGTAAAGCCTGGTGCGGTCTGGTGCATGAGAGCTGTTATCGCCAGAGATGCAATGCACGATTCCGGTGCTCACTGTGCCTAAAAAGGGATACACTCTGCTCATGAACAGCCTCTGTAAGGCCTTATGTCTTGCGCTTCTTGCCGGGTTTGCCGTGGCCCAGCAGCCCCAGACCACCGGCGCGGCGCCTTTCGACAAGAACGCTTTGACGGCGCTGGTGAAGCAGCAGTTTGGAACAACATTTTCATTGCCGCAAAAGTTTCCTACCCCCTTGATTACCGCCGACTTTGACGGAGACGGAATCGAGGACGTGGCTATTGTGGCCGACAGCAAGGAGCCAATACCCGACTCGTTCAATTTCAAGTATCAGATTGGCGATCCCTATAATTCTTACTTTGGGCTGGGCGACCCCAACATCAGCAGCACCTTCAGCACCGGAGAGCGCAACCAGCACTGCATTCTGGTTATTTTCGGCGATGGCCCGGAAGGCTGGCGCTCAGCCACTCCCAAAGCCAAGTTCGTGCTGATCAATATTCCGTTTGACGACATCACGACGGGCCGCATCATGATCAAAAAGAACAAACCGCCAATCTTTGTGATTCGGGTGGTGGAGTCTGAGATTATGGATTCCAACGTCTTCTGGGACGCCAAGCGAAAGAAGTGGCACTGGGAGCCGGGGCAGACAGCGAATTAGGAGCAGTCAGCACTCGGCATTCAGCTCCGGAAGACGATTGAAGTTTTCAGTATTCCTGCCGTGTTTTTCCTTATACTACTCGTATGAGCAGTGTGGCTGGGAAGCTGACTGCTGCCGAGCAGAAGCGGCTATATGAACTGGTGCTCAACCCACCACTCGGCAGCAAAGTTGAAGCGGCAAAAAATTACGGCGTGGATCTCACGCTTACGCTGCGCAGCCTGACTCTGACCCCTACCGAAAGATCCCAGGAGATGGAATCAGCCCTTCTCCTAATGGAAGAAATACAAAAAGCGGCTCTGCGTATCGATAGATGACCAACTTTAAGGCTGCTTTAGAGATTCTTCGCAATGCAGAAGTGAACTTTGTTGTGGTAGGAGCTTATGCGGGAGTGCTCCACGGTTCTTCTCAACTGACTCGCGATCTTGATATCTGTTATGAACGTACCTCGCAGAATATAAAGCGTCTGGTTACTGCTCTGGCGTCCTGTAATCCGCGTCTTCGAGGGGCCCCGTCCAGTGTACCGTTCCTGTTCGATGAGCGAACCGTTTCTCACGGTATGAACTTCACTCTGGAAACGGATTTTGGCGATCTTGATCTGCTCGGGGAATTGTCAGGTCTGGGACAGTTCCCGGATGTTGCACGAGATGCCATTTCAATTGAACTCTTTGGCCAACCCTGTCGGGTGGCATCATTGGACGCCATTATCCGATCCAAACGCGCGGCGGGCAGGGCAAAAGATTTGAATGCCCTTCCTGAACTGGAAGCTTTGAAAGAGATGACGAGAAAAAAATAGAATTTGCAGGCGTAAGGCGACTTTTATTTTCCCGATCCGACGCTCATCGCGTGAATCCGCGGTATGTTTCGATTTTCCCCTATAATTTCTTTCCATGAACCTGGAACAGAAGCTGGAAGAACTTAAGCGGCGGGACTCACTTGCCGAAGCCGGTGGCGGCGAAGAGCGGCGCGCCCGTCAGCATAAAGAAGGCAAGATGTCCGCGCGCGAGCGCATCGAGTTTTTGCTGGACGAAGGCACCTTTGAAGAGTTCGACAAGATGGTTACTCACCACTGCACCGACTTTGGCATGGCGGAGCAGAAGGTTTACGGCGACGGTTTTGTCACCGGCTATGGACGCGTGGAAGGCCGGCTGGTATTTGTTTTTGCCCAGGACTTCACCGTGCTGGGCGGATCGCTTTCCGAAGCGAACGCGGGCAAAATCATAAAAATCATGGACACGGCCATGAAGGTGGGCGCGCCAGTGATTGGGCTCAATGATTCCGGCGGCGCGCGCATTCAGGAAGGCGTGCGCTCACTGGCCGGCTATGCCGACATCTTTTCGCGCAACACGCTGGCCAGCGGCGTGATTCCGCAAATCTCGGCCATTATGGGGCCGTGCGCTGGCGGGGCGGTGTATTCGCCCGCGATTACCGATTTTGTCTTCATGGTGGACCGGACTTCCTACATGTTCGTGACCGGGCCGGATGTGATTAAGACCGTGACCCATGAAGAGGTGACCAAAGAGCAGCTGGGCGGCGCGACCACGCACAATGAGACTTCCGGCGTGGCCCATTTTCAGGCGCATGACGACGCCGAGTGTCTCTCCATGGTGCGCGAGCTGCTGAGCTTTATCCCTTCGAACAATCTTGACGATCCACCGCGCCGCGAGTGCAGCGATCCCATTGATCGCGCGGATGCTGAATTGGACACCATTGTGCCGGCGGAATCGAACCAGCCCTATGACATCAAGGACGTAATCACGCGCGTGGCCGATGATGGCTACTTCTTTGAAGTCCACGAGCATTTTGCCAAAAACATCGTGGTTGGCTTTGTCCGCATGAATGGCCGCCCCGTGGGCATCGTGGCCAACCAGCCGGCGTTTTTGGCCGGCGTGCTGGACATCAACGCTTCGGTCAAGGGCGCGCGCTTTGTGCGCTTTTGCGACGCCTTCAATATCCCTCTGATTACGTTCGAAGATGTTCCTGGCTTTCTTCCCGGCTTGCGGCAGGAGCATGGCGGCATTATCCGCCATGGGGCCAAGCTGCTGTTTGCCTATGCCGAAGCCACGGTGCCGAAGATCACGGTGATTACGCGCAAGGCCTATGGCGGCGCCTACTGCGTGATGGCGTCCAAGCACATACGCACCGACGTGAACTATGCCTGGCCTACGGCGGAGATCGCCGTGATGGGGCCGGAGGGCGCGGTGAATATCGTTTACAAGCGCGAACTGGAAAATGCAGCGCTTTCCGCCAAAACTGAGGCCGAAAAGCAAGCGATTATTGCCCAGGCGCGGCAGCAGAAGGTGGAAGAATTTCGCGACCGCTTCGCCAATCCCTATATTGCCGCCGAAAACGGCTATGTGGATGCGGTAATCCGTCCAAGGGAGACACGCAAGCGGCTGATTGACGCTCTGGAAATGCTGCAGACCAAGCGGGATAAAAATCCGCCGAAGAAGCATGGAAACATTCCGCTGTGAACGGCGGGAAGATTTACCACTGATTTCACTGATGACACAGATCTTAACCAGAGGTTTGAAATTGATCACTGCCTGAACTGGCTATATACTGCGCCTGGATTTCCCAAAACAATGGCGTGCAGTTCGCGGGTAGCACTGTCCGCGTGGAGTGAAAGATGAAGCGCTCTTTTCCGGCCTGTCTGGCCCTGGTTTTGTTGCTGCTGTTTCCGCTGACGGTTTCTGCCGGTAAGGCTCCGGCTGATTATCCACTGAAGGTGCATATTCTTCAGCAGAACTGGGCCTCGCACAATCTCCGCTACAACGAGCACAAAGGGACGGGGCGTGGCAACATTTGGGAAGGCGACGCGATCCATGGTTTCGATTTCACCTATGACTGCGGTTTCCCTTTGGCAAGAACGGCGGTCAACCGGCCGCTTCCCGGCAAGTGGAGGAAGCCGCAGCTTCGCCTGGCGCTTCTGGAAGAGAAGATCGGAAAGGCCGGCGAGTACCAGGAATGCGAACTGAAAACTTTGGTGAGAGAAGGTGTTTACATACTGGGCGGAGGCGGCATCACTGAGATGTCGCAGGACGAATACAAGGTATGGAAAGCCGAGCGAGACGCACGTAAAAACCACTAACGCGAGACGCTTTTCATTTGTACACAAGCCTGAAGTTATTTTGGCAATTCTGCATTGCGTTTGCCTGTGATTCGATGTATAAGACGTGGGCATCCCCCTAACTTATCGACGCACCACTGGAGGAAAGGTATGTCTCTTGATGGAGCTGTACAAAGCGCCTCTGCCGGGCTGCTGGGTTTTGATTCCAACACCGTGATTACCGCTGCCGTGGCCACCCAATTTGCCGCTCAGGGATACAGTTTTTGCGTGCGTTATCTTGCCCGTGGCGCCGAGGCGGCGCACGACCTCAGTGCCGCTGAAGCCGAGGTGATTTTGCAGTCCGGCCTGGCGCTGATGGCGGTGCAGCACGTCCGCTCGCCGGGCTGGCAGCCCGCTGCCGCGCTAGGCCAGCAGGATGGCGCTGCCGCCGCGCAAAATGCCCAAACCATCGGCTTTCCCGAGAGCGTGAACATCTGGTGCGACCTCGAAGGCGTAAAGGCGGGAACCAGCGCACAGGACGTAAGCGACTACTGCAATGCCTGGTTCGCCGAGGTGGCCAATGCCGGATATCTTCCTGGCCTGTACGTGGGCGATAGCTGCATCCTTGACGAACACCAGCTTTACGGTCTGAAGTTTCAGCACTACTGGCGCTCACAGAGCAACGTGCCCAACATCCAAAGCCGGGGATATCAGATGATCCAGTTGTATCCATCCGTTACGCGGAATGGAATTGGAATCGATATCGATGTTACACAGAACGACTACAAGAGCGGACAGGTGCAGTGGCTGAAACGGACGGCGGCTGCGGCCACAGCATAGTTAATAGCGGAACAAAACCTAACCGCGGATCAACGCGGATGGCGCGGATCTAAGACAGTCTTTACCACTGATTGCCACGGATACCACTGATCTGAAAAGCAACTTTAGATCAGTGTTGATCTGTGCAGATCAGTGGTAAAAATTTCCTTCCGCAAATCACACGTCTAATCCGCCGTTGCCGCCTGGGCATCGGGCTTCCGCATGGCTACAGTAATGAAGTAAATCACCACCCCCATGGCCGCCATGGCCAGGCCCAGAGTCAGTGTGCTGATCTGACCGATGTGTTCATCGCGATTTTTGATGAGGGCCACCACCAGCAGCGCCGTAGGGCCGACGCCCAGCAGAATGGCCGTGGGCAGGCCTCCGGGGACGCGGAAGGGGCGGGGCATGTTGGGCTCGCGCACGCGCAGCATGGCAAGCGCGACGAACTCAAGCACCAGGCTCGCGCCGTAAAGCAGAATGTCGAGCATGATGAGGCGGTCAAAGCTCAGCGCCAGTGACATGCTCCAGGCCGCCGCGCATACCACAATCGAAAACCATGGCGCTCCGCTTTTGAGCTTTCGGGCAAACACCTGGGGAAGCCAGCCATCTTCCGCCATGGCCAGGGGCAGGCGGGAATATGACATGGTCAGCGAATTGAGAATGCCCGCGGTGCTTACCAGCGCGCCGGCCACCACGGCCAGAGCCAGTCCTCGTCCGGCGACCGTACCCGCGATGCCGGCCCAGCTCCCGGTGGACCACGCGCTTACCGGCAGATGCGCGCTCCAGACGGCGAGCACGGGAACGGCATAGATAAAGATGATCAGCAACAGAGAGATGATCATCACACGCGGATAGGTGCGCTGCGGGTCGTCGACTTCTTCGGCGACTGTGGAGGCGTTGTCCCAGCCCATGTAATTCCACATGGCCACAAGGATCGCCGCCAGCAGATCGTGCCGGGCCGCGGGTGGAGCGGTAAGCGCAGCAGGCGAAGCTGCGGGCATGAGCCAGCGATGCAACAGGGCATAGACGGTAATCACGGCGAACGGACTGAGCAATAGCAACCCCAGCAACACGGAGCTGTTGCCTACCACTTTGGCGCCAAAGAGGTTCCACAACATGCAAACAAGAATGATGCCCCCGGCGATCAGGGTGCCCCGGTATCCGGCCGTGAGTTGCGGCCAGACCTGGCCGAGATAGAGCACGGCCACGGTGGGATACGCGCCCATATCGAAGATACTGGCCATGAGTGAGAGCCATGCTTCCTGGAAGCCCCAGAAAGGGCCCATGGCGCGGCGCACCCAGACGTAAAAACCGCCTTCGGAGGGGATGGCGGCGGCGAGTTCACCCACCATGAGTCCAGTGGGCAGCGCCCAGACCAGAGGCAGCAGAATCAGGATGGTCACGGCTGCGCCATAACCGGAGGTCTGCACCAGCTCCTCGAGGCCGTAAGGCCCGCCGGAGACCATGAAACAAGTGGCCGCAATCAGCGGCACCAGCGTGAGTTTGCGGCCTGAAGCCAACCCTGATTTTTGCATCGCAGATTGCGAATATAGCACCGAAAAACCTGAGCGCGGAAAAATGTGAGGCCCGGCGCAAAAAATTTGTCGGATGATCCAGCGAAGGAATTTTGGTTTTCAGGCATCGTGAGGAGCCAGCAGCCATTTGCCGCGAATTGCGTGTAAACTTTAGGGCGAATCCGGAAGGACCTGTTGCCATGAACGACGATTTGCTCCGCTATCGCGACGAATTTCCCATTCTTGCCCGCACCACTTACATGATCAGCAACTCGCTGGGCGCCATGCCTCGCGGCGTGTATGACTCGCTGCATTCTTATGGTGACGTGTGGGCCACGCGCGGCGTGCGCGCCTGGGAAGAGAAATGGTGGATGCTGGCGCGCGAGGTGGGCGACCAGATTGGCGGCATCATGAACGCACCCGCTGGCTCGGTGAGCGTACACCAGAACGTAACCAACTGCCAGGCCATTGTGGCCAGCTGCTTCGACTTCAGCGGACGGCGCAACAAGGTGGTGTACAGTGACATGAATTTTCCTTCCGTCATGTACTTCTGGGAGGCACAGCGCTCGCGCGGCGCACGCGTACAGATGGTGCCCACGGATGATGGAATCCATGTCCCCACCGAGCGGCTGCTGCAGGCGATTGATGAAGAGACCCTGCTGGTCCCCATTTCGCATGTGGTCTTTCGCAGCTCGTATATAAAAGACGCGAAGGCCATCATTGAGAAGGCCCACAGCGTGGGCGCGCTCGTGGTGCTCGACACTTTTCAGTCACTGGGCAACGTGCCCGTGGATATACAACAGCTCAACGCCGACTTTGCCGTGGGCGGCGTGCTCAAGTGGCTGTGTGGCGGCCCGGGAACAGCGTATTTGTATGTGCGCCCGGATCTGGGCAAAAAGCTGGAGCCGAAGTTCACCGGATGGTTTGCCCACGAGAATGCTTTTGGCTTTGAGATTGGTCCCACAAGATACGCCGAGCCGCCCTACCGGTTCATGCAGGGGACATCGAATATTCCCGCGCTGTACGCCGCGCAGCCGGGGCTGAAGATCATCGGCGAGATTGGCGTGGAGCGCATTCGCGCGAAGTCAAAGCGGATGACGGCGCGTCTGATTGAACTGGCCGACAAGCGCGGGTGGAAGATCAATTCCCCGCGCGATCCGGAACAGCGCGGTGGAACGGTGGTGATCGACATGCCCAATGCCAAAGACGTTTGCCAGGAGCTGTTGCGGCGTGATGTGCTGGTGGACTGGCGGCCGAAAGCAGGCGTGCGCTTCTCGCCGCATTTTTACAACACCATGGAAGAAATTGAGCGCGCCATTCAGACGGTGGATGAGATTTTGAGCCAGATGCGAGTGACGGCCTGAGCGCGATTTTTTGGCCGGGAACCTAAAAAGTTATTGACATTCGCTCTTTATTCGCTAAAATTTCGCCAGAATGGCTATTACGAAACGGCAACGACAGGTTTACGACTTTATCCACCATTTTGTGCAGAGCAATGGCTACTCGCCTTCGTTCGAGGAAATTGGCGATGGACTGGGCCTGAGTTCGCTGGCCACAGTGCACAAGCACATCTCCAATCTGGAGAAAAAGGGGCTGCTGCGCCGCGATTACAACCGCAGCCGATCCATTGATGTGCTGCCGGTGCGCGGCATGCTAAAGCGCCAGGCAGCCAAAGCGGCGGAAGCGGGACTGCCCCTGCTGGGCCGCATTGCCGCCGGCCAGCCGATTGAGGCCGTGGAGACTCCGGAGACCATTTCTCTCGGCGACATCACGCGCTCGAAGGAAGTCTTCGTGCTCCAGGTCAAGGGCATGAGCATGAAGGACGAACACATCGTGGATGGCGATTACGTTATGGTGGAAAAAGCCAGTACCGCGCCCGATGGCGAGATCGTAGTGGCTCTGGTGGAAGGCACGGACGCAACGCTCAAGCGCATTTATCGCGAAGGCGCGAAGATTCGTCTGCAGCCCTCGAATGAGGCCATGCCGCCCATCATTGTTCCGGCGAAATCAGTGCAGGTCCAGGGACGCGTGATTGGCGTGCTGCGGAAGTATTAGTTTCCTGCTGGCAGACCAGTGAACTTTGCGATTCTCCCTTTTGGCCCCACCGCCCAGCCTGCGCCATCGGAGGCGAAGCTGGCGGCGTTGTAGTCCGCTGTGTCCAGGGGACGCCAGGTATTGCCGCCATCGATTGAGTAATCCGAGCCGGTAGTGCCTATTGCAATCAGGACGTCTTTGGACTTGCCTGGGGACTTGCCGGGAAATACCACCGCCGAGCGATAGCCGCCGGGTGGAATCTTGGGCGTGATCCAGTGCTCTCCGCCATCATGGGTGAAAGCAAAATTTTGTTGTGAATTTTTTGCCTTCTCATAATCCCCGCCGGTGATAGCGCCATTCTTGGCATCGTGAAAGGCGACAGAAAAAATACCCTGCGGCGCCGCGCCGCTCAAAAGCGGCGAGTTTGCCACCGTCCACGACTGGCCGCGATCCTGCGAATGAAACACGCGGGCCGCCGGACCTCCAGTACCGAACCAGACGTCATTTTTGCCTGCAGTGGCAATGCAGGTCCCGCTGGCGGCAAAAGCGCCTTCATTCGCCAGAGCCGCAGGCATGACTTCTGGATGGAGCGTGTTCCAGGTTTGGCCGTCCGTGGTGATGATCAGGGGAAAAGCGCCATTCACCGAATCGCTCACGGCGATGCCATGCTTCTCGTCCCAAAAGGCAAAGCAGTCGTAGAAGGCTTTGGGGTCGTGATTGGTGAATTGCAAAGTCCAGTGCTGGCCGGCATTGGTGGTTTTGTAGATACGCGATTGCTCTCCTGGCCCGATGCTCAGCGCAAAAGCCGTGCTCTCACTGAAAGCCTGAATATCACGGAAGTCCAGCTGCTGCGCGCCTTCAACGGTTAGTTTCTGCCAGTGCTCTCCACCATCCACGGTGCGCAGTACGGCGCCATTTGAGCCGCTGGCCCAGGCAACATTGGCAGAAACGGCACTGATGCCGCGCAGCGAGGCGTCGGTCCCGCTGTTTTGCGTTAGCCACTGTGCGGCGGCGGATGCGGCGAGAAAAAGCAGCAGAAGGTATCGCATAGACGCCACCGAGTTTACAACAACGGTTATGCTGCATTTCATTCGACTAAAACCAGGGACTGAAATGCATTTCCGGCGGATAATGAATACTCGCCATGGCCGAGCGCTTTTCATTCCGCGATCTGCGAGAGCTGTTTGCCAAAGCCAATGAAGAGAAGTCCGGCGACCAGCTTGCCGGGCTGGCGGCGCGCTCCGAGCAGGAGCGCGTGGCCGCCAAGCAGACGCTCGCCGACCTGCCGCTGCGCGACATCCTTGCCAATCCGCTGATCTCTCCCGAGGAAGACGATGTCAGCCGCCTGATACTGGAGACGCACGATCACGAAACTTTTGCTTCCATCAGCAGTATGACGGTGGGCGAGCTGCGCGAGTTCATCCTGAGTGACGACACGGATGAAGCCACGCTGCGGCGTTTGCATCGCGCCATTATGCCGGAAATGGCCGCCGCCGTGGCCAAACTGATGAGCAACAAAGATCTGGTGCTGGCCGCAAATAAAATTCGTGTGATCACGCGTTGCCGCAATACCCTGGGTGAGCGCGGCGTGCTGGGCATACGTCTGCAGCCGAACCACCCGGCAGACGACGCGGCGGGAATTCTGCTTTCGGCGTTCGATGGCCTGCTCTATGGCTGCGGCGATGCCGTGATTGGGGTGAACCCCGCTACCGATTCGGTGGAAACCGTGAGCACGATTCTGCACGCGCTGAACCGGCTGATCGAGGCTTACAAAATTCCCACGCAGGCCTGCTGCCTGGCCCACATCTCCACGCAGCTCAAAGCCATGGAGCAGGGCGCGCCGCTCGATCTGTTGTTTCAGTCCGTCGCGGGAACGCAAAAGGCCAATGAGAGTTTTGGCATCACTTTGGAGATGCTGCGCGAAGGACGCGAAAGAGCGCTGGAACATCACCAGAGCCGAATGGGCGATGGTGTACGCAATGTGATGTACTTTGAAACCGGGCAGGGCAGCGCGCTCTCCGCCGAGGCCCACCACGGCGTGGACCAGCTCACTCTGGAAGCCCGTGCGTATGGCGTGGCGCGGGTGTTCGAGCCATTTCTGATCAATAGCGTGGTCGGCTTTATCGGCCCGGAATATCTTTATGACGAGCGGCAGATCATCCGCGCTGGTCTCGAAGACCACTTTATGGGCAAGCTGCTGGGCCTGCCCATGGGCTGCGATGTCTGCTACACCAACCACGCCGGGGCCGACCAAAACTCGGCGGACAATCTGCTGCTTCTGCTTACGGCGGCGGGCTGCAACTACTTTATGGGCGTGCCCTGCGCCGATGACGTAATGCTGAATTATCAGTCCACCAGCTTCCATGACGCGCT
>Ga0070730_10001001_pt1 | contig 28518 bp, 29 predicted proteins | sample Coa_R1_3_FD_66447 | JGI IMG/M metagenome (GOLD analysis project Ga0070730, IMG submission 66447) | Surface soil microbial communities from Centralia Pennsylvania, which are recovering from an underground coalmine fire - Coalmine... | ecosystem: Environmental > Terrestrial > Soil > Unclassified ... | reverse complement strand
CATAGTCAATAGAAATTGATTCAGCTTTTTTATAGATCTCCACTAATGCTTCGTGGAATTTTTTTGAGTCTAACGTCGGAAGTTTTTCCGTTAACGTGTACATTTCAGGCATGAACTTTCGAAATGCTTCCGTTAAAGCGTGGGCTGACCACACGTACATATTGGCATTCCAAAAATATTTTCCGGTAGAAAGAAACGCTTGGGCTGTCGCTTTATTTGGTTTTTCGGTAAAGCTATCGACTTTAAAAACTGACAAGCTGCGGTCAATTTTGCGCAACGAATCACCAATTTTGATGTAACCAAAACCAGTTTCAGGGCGGGTTGGGGTGATGCCCACGGTTACCAAGTATTGTTGATCACCAGCAATTTGCAACGCGGCTTGCATAACATGAACAAACTCTTTTTCATCCACAATCACGTGGTCGGATGCGCCGTTCATAATTACCGCATCGGGATCTTTTGACTTTGCATAAAGTGTGCCCACAAGCATTGCCAGAGCTGTATCGCGTTTTTCCGGTTCGGCAATAATATTTTCGGTTGGAACTTGCGGCAACTCTTTTTTGATTTCATCAACATAGAGTTTGTTGGTAACCACGATGACACGTTCCCAAGGAACGACTTGGGTCATACGCGCGCCAGCAACTTGCACCATCGTATCTTTGCCAGTGAGCTTCAAAAATTGTTTCGGAGTCAGGTTGCGAGACTTCGGCCACAAACGCGTTCCACCACCACCGGCCAAGATGACTGCAAAAAGGTGTTGTCTGTCATTCATGATGTCCTCCTTCTTTTCTAAATTGTGTCCACGAGTCCAAAATTTTGCGTTTAAACTCTTCTTGAAAACGTGCACGAGTTTGGTCGCTCACATGATGCTGAATTTTTTTTGCGTCCCAGTGGCGTGACTCAAAAATATGCATCGCTTCGCTCAGTCCCACAGGTGTTTGTGAGAAAAAGTGAATACCGCCGATGCCTTCTTTCACGAGCTCGGCGCTGCCACTAGGAGAGTAAATGATCACTGGCTTGCCGAAGCTCATTGCTTCGAGGGCCGTCATCCCAAAATCTTCCTCAGCTAGCGCCAAAAAAGCACGGCAATCTTGGTAGTATCCTACAACTTCGGCTGGTTGTACAGCTTGCAGGAACTGGATTTTTGCGGTAGTGCTCTCTGATTTTGCTAACTTCTTGAGACGATGGAGATCCGGTCCTTCACCGATGATAATAAGATCGCGGCCAAGATTTTGGCAAACTTGGATGGCGAGATCAATCCGTTTGTATGGAACAAGACGCGAAACGATAAGGTAATAGTTGCCCGAGGTCGTACTGGGTGAAAGTTTTTTGGAAATTATTCCCACACTCGGGTAAATGACTGCTTCAGTTTTCCGGTGGTAAAACATTTGGCAGCGTTGTGCCACGAGTCTTGAAATGGGAATGTACATGTCGGGACGCACAGCAGCAGCTTCATCCCACCACCGGAGATAGGCAAAAATTTTTTTGCGCAACCAACCGGTGAGCCAATGTTGTTCGTATTCTTCAGCATGACTCCATAAGTAACGAGTTGGTGTGAGTAAGTAGCAAATATGGAGTTGGTTTGGTTTTGTGAGAATACCTTTTGCCTCAGCACTCGTCACTGAAATCACAACATCAAAACCGGAAAAATCAAAAGATTCAAACGCGAGTGGCATGAGCGGAACAAAAATGCGATGAAGTTTTTTGGCAAATGGCAGGCGCTGCAAAAACGACGTTTTGATTTGAAAAACTTTTGCCCAAGACGCTCGCTCGGGGTCGTAAACCGATGTGTGCAATGGTGCGTCAGGAAAAATTTCATGAAGAGCGAGTAAAACATTTTCTGCGCCTCCAAAGGGCGTGTTAACACGGTCGTATACGATGGCAATTTTTGGTTCAGTTTTCATGACTAAACGGACTTAAGATCCTAATTGATGAAGATACTCACCAAGCGTTTTTTCCGCCATTTTTTGCCAACTATACTGTTGGGCGACTGCAGTCTCTTTTTTTTGGAGTTCGTTTCGGTCAGTTTTTTCCAAGCTGCGTGCCGCAGCGCAAAACGACTCCACTGAATGTGGATCGAAGTATAGTGCACCATCCTGATAAATCTCTATGAAAATCGGAATGTTGGATGCTAAAACTGGTGTGGCCGCAGCCATCGCTTCTACGCCAGTTAGACCGAACCCTTCAGATAAAGAAGGTTGCACAAGAGCCGTCACTTCTTGGTAGAGCCCACGCAGTTTTTCATCTGGGACATATCCCAAAAACTCAACTTGTTTTTCTCGTTTTTGTTTACGGACATACTCCTGAGTTTGTTTTTGAAAAACATTCCGCGTGCCGACTACGAGAAGTTTGTAATCAGGCAATTTTGCCAAAGCGTCAATGACTAGCTTCAAGTTCTTGTGTGGATATAGTGAGCCCACATACAAGAAGGTTTTTGGTTTCATGTCACTTTTTCGCTTCGTCGTTTTCAAGTGTTCATCAACTCCTTCTTTCGTGACGAGAACTTTATTTTGTGTATCTGGGTAGTACTTTGTGATCACTCGTTTGATTGTTTCGGCGGGGACGAAAATCGCTACTGCCCTTTTCACTGCTTGTGTCGCAACGTAACGATATGCGATGTACTTTATGGAGTACTGCCACTTCGGGAGAGTTGTGACATCTAGACCTTGTTGCTCATGCCACAGCAAATCGTGGATAGTAATTAAAAACTTTTTTTTGTAAAACAGTGGAACATTGAAGTGCGGTACGTGCAAGAGATCAAGATTTTCCTGAGCAAAAAGAGTTGGCAGTTGGAGTTGCTCATCAATGGAATAATGACGAAATGGGGCTAAAACTACTTTGACATTTTTTTGTTCAGAACCCAAAACCTCATCTGCTTGTTGCTGGTCATGAAAGAAATACACCCACTGAATTTCCGTGGCGAGGTTTGGTAAACGCACAACGAGATTTTCAATATACCGCCCAATGCCGGCATGTCGATGACCAGCTAAGCGACAATCAATTCCGATTGTGGCAGGTTTCATTTCTTCTTAGAAACTGTTTTCTTTGTGCCGCCAGCTTTTTTCATCATTTCCATTGCGCCAGCGTCGGTTTTTTCTGACTTGGTTTCGCAACTACCGCAAGCACAGTTTTCGTGGTTGGAGCAGTCACAGCTAGAGCAGTTAGAGCAACACGCGCCACCGTCACTGCAGTTGCAGTTTTCGCCGCAACAATTATCTGAGCCCATACTCATCATTTCTTTTTCGAGCTTAGTAATTTTCATTGCGCGCATCAAGTTGCCAATAACCGCAAACAAGAAGTAGCCAGCGCCGAGAATGAAACTCGCATCTTGTAAGTACTCAAAAAGAACCGGTTCTTGAGTGAGTTGCTGGTTGGCATACACGTACTTCAAGAGTATTTGTGGCAAAAAGGCGTTGAGAAACAACACAAAAACAAATACTGCAATTGCTTCAACCATATACACAACTTTGTCTTGGCGCAATTGGGCAATCTTAAATTGGGTCATAGCGTTCATACCTTCTCCTTTTTTACATCAATCACTTTTTTAATAATGAAACGTACAAAACCAGGATAGTGACGATGATAATGCTTGTCGTAATATTGTAGCATCGTCTCGTAAAAATACTGCGTCGTTTTGCTGGCGATTTTTTGATCGCTGTGTTTCACGCCGGATTGATACTTGTGATGAATAATAACAGATTCTGGAAAATAGACAATTGAGTAGCCTGCCTCGCGGAAACGTTTGCACCAATCGAGGTCCTCGGCGTACATAAAGAATTGTTCGTCGAGCAAGCCGACCTTTTTCATTGCAGTAGAGCGAATAATCATGGCCGCGCCACTGCAGGCATCAATTAGGTGAATGGTGTTGAGTTTTTTATATGTCTGATGGTACTGTCCGAAAAGTCTCATGGATGGAAACATTTTTTCTAAACCCGAAAAATATGTTAATGCTGCCCAAGGTGTTGGTTCGCCGCGATGACTCGCCCAGTCAATCTTTCCGTTCGCTAATTCAAGCCGCGGTGTCATGACCGCCACTTGCGGGTTTTTCTCCATGTACCCCAACATTTTCGGCAACTGAGTTTTTTCGGTAAATTCGGTGTCGGAGTTCAGCAACAGAACATACTCGGTTTTTACTTGTCGAAGTGCCACATTATTCCCGCCCGCAAAACCGAGATTTTTTTCCAGCTCAATAACCTCAATAAACGGAAACTCTTTTTGGAGTGTACTGAGCGAACGATCGGAACTTCCATTATCGACAACAATGACTTGTGTTTTTATTTTGGTCGACAAGTGAAATTTCTGTAGTGATTCCAGAGCTCGGCGCACCAAGTGCGTTGTGTTGTAGTTCAGGATGATAATGGTGATGTCCATAGAGTTTTAGTTCTGTACAAACTGATGGCTAATAATAAACTGGCCTAAACGGTCCTGGATGTAAGCAGCACCAAAATCAGAAGGATGGATGTAGTCTTTTTTGTTGACGAACTCTGTTCTTAGCGAACCATTTTTATTCAATGTCTGATGATAAACATCCAAGAGCGGCAGGCCTCGTTTATGTGCATAATTAATAAAGCCTTCCATATATGCGCGTCGTTCCCATGCAAATTGGGCCCTCATTGCTGGTGTTAAGTCTAACACGCCTTTTGCATAATCTTTTTCGCTGGGTGCTACAGAAGCATAGAGGATGACTAAAGCATTTGGGTGAGAGGCGTGCACGTTTGAAATGACAGTGTCCAAAGTCACCTCTTGTTCGTGTAGGCCCTCTTGTAGTGGCAGACTTGAAAGTGGATTCTGTCCATAAGACTCTATAACGAGGATGTCGAAATCCCGAGTCATCGCCGGAAAAACAGCGGTTCCTCCAATGCTCCAAGCCCGGGTTAACATATCTGGTAATGAAAGGATATTTTTTGCTCCTTCGCTGTAATTATCAATCACAAAATTTTTCTCGATATAGTAGTTTTTTAACACTCTAGAAAGCGAAGAAGCGTGAGGACCGAGCGCGAATGTCATCGAGTCACCAACCAAAAAAATCGTGTATGTTTTTTTTGAAGATTTTTGCACGGTTGCAGCTTTGGTCATTGGAACAATAAACGCAGATGCCAAAGCGATTGTTATAAAAAGAAAAAGAGCGCGTGCCTGTATTTTCATGCACTTTCTTCCCGCGGTTGCTGGCCAATGCTTTTATAAATCACGTCTAATTTTTTTGCAATTGATTCCCAGTCATACTTCGCGCGAATAAATTTTTTCCCATTTTCACTCAATTTTTGTTGAAGTTTTTTGTCCTTGAGGACTTTTACTGTAAGTTGGGCAATTTCGTCTGCTGTGTCGCCGGTTAGTACATCAGATCCGTGCTCGACTCCCAAACCTTCGACAGCAATTTTGGTTGCCACGACTGGTGTGCCAGCTGCCATTGCTTCCAAAATTTTGTATCGTGTTCCTTTGCCACTAAACACCGGTGCCACTAGCACATGTGCCTGTGTAAATGCATCACGAATATCTGGAATTCCACCTGTGATCGTGATTGAGGTATCCTTTTTTTGATACTCAAAGATTTGCTTTGTGGGTGCGTTGCCGACGATCCATAACTTTGTTTCCGGCAATAGTGTTTTAATTTTTGGCCACACTTCCTGGACAAGAAAATTTACTGCTTCCACATTTGGCAGCCAATTAAATGTCCCCACGGATAAAACCGTCGGCGTCTCGGGGACGTTGCGCTGTTTTTCATCAAACCACTCGACATCCACCCCGTTTGAGACAACGGCAATTTTGCTTTCATCTCCGACAACTTGCGTAATAAATTGCTTATCTTCCTCGCTCATCGTGATCAATTTTGTGCAGCTTTTCCAGTAGTGCTCTTCCCATTTTTTGATTTTTTGAATATCAATTTGAAGGAGTGGTTTCACAAAAGGAATTTTTACTTTTTCCGCAAAACTTTCATAACCCAAATACTCAATGGTTTGTTCGACGAGAATAATGGGAATATTTGTTTGGGGAATATGCGGCATCATGTAAAACGTTTCCGCGTGGATGAGATCAAACTTCTCATGACTGAGTTCTTCACGGACTGCGCTCAATGTTTCGGGAACGTGGTTGCGAATGACCAAAAACGGGTAACTCGAAAAAGTCGTATGCCAAATATTTTTTAACGTAAATGGTTTCCGTGAGCGTTTAAAAACCCGTACTTTTTTACAGTATTTTTCCAGTTCGGGAATGTATTGGCGCTCACTTTCTTCTTTAATCAAAGCAAAAAGAGTCACGTCATATTTTTGAGAGAGTTTTTTGAGCAAGTTATAGGTGCGAATTTGGCCGCCCGACAAAAGTGGATATGGCAGGTAAGGTGTGAGCATTAAAATTCTCATACAAGAGCTCATTTCAAAACATATATGCTATTATTTTAGTTGCACGATCACGTACTGCGAGGTTTTTGCAATAACTGGATATTTTTGTTCAAGTTTTTTGGCTTCGTCATCCTCAGTTGTCGTGACGTAGTACTGTGCTCCCATCTTTATTTTTTCATCGATCAAACCGCCAACTGGCCAGCCAGTGCGGTTTGTTTGGAACAAAAAGGCGGTATCGCCACCATATGGTGCAATCACTTTTGCGTCAGGTGGAGTGAGTTGGTCAACTGCTTTGCCGGCCTCCACAATTGCGGGATTGTTAATATTGTAGTAACCGCTTACTTCGTACCACGAAAAATAACTCGTCAAAGCAATGGCGACGATGGCTGTGCCGTAAATAATGAATGGATGGCCAAAATGTTTTGCCAAAAGTTGTAGTGACCACACGCCGCGGGCGACGAGAATTGCGATTATGGGTGTCAACATAATTTGGTAATAATCATGTTGAACATTGCCGGTTGCAACGACAATGAGATACGCCATCATCGAGAAAAAATAGACCAAACTGCAAAGGTCAAAAAGTGAAAAACGTTTTTTGCCTTCTTGTACCGTGAGGCCCAAAAAGAGAAAGATAAGGCCCCAGTAACCCAGAATTAATCGACCGAATCTGTCAGCAAATAACCACCGCCACCAGGCGGGTCGCAAACGAATGCCGTTACCATTAAAAAGCCACGTGTTTGCCGGAATGCCAGCTGGAAAGTGTGCGATCCAGTTTCGCCATAAAAGGAGTGGTACTACGGAAACTGCTGCACCAATCCACAAATCGAAACTTGTGAAAGTTGCGAAACCCAACTCCCAAAACGCGATCGTTGCCATCACTGGAGCAATAAAAACGACAAACGGTTTTAAAAGTAGCGCCATTGCAAAACTGAAAATAGTCAGCAATCCAAGAAGAAGACGTGGCAATAATCCGGATTTTTGTTTAATCGCCCGCACCCACCATAAACAAAAAAGAACGCTTAATAACTGGAACGCAAGCATTGCTGGTTCAGGCAAGGTGGTTCGTGAGTAATAGACAGAATATGGCAAAACGGCAAGAACAAAACTACTTAAAAACGCCAGCATTTTTTTTTGGCTTAAACCAAAAACAATCCAGTACAATGCCAAAACAGAAATCAGCGAAAAAACAATTGAAACCACCCGCGACGTCACGACTAAATCTAGACTTGGTACGTGCAAAATGAGTTGGGCGATTCCATAGTTGAGAACTGGAAACTCAACCATGCGATAGCCTTCCAAATTATCTAGTCCACTGGGAATGTTGGAAAGATCTTGGAAATGTGGTAACCAAAAAGAGTAACCATGTTTGATGTATTCGCGAGTGACGGATACTGTATCTGCCTGGCGCCAGCTATGCCAATCAGCCAGAGGTGTGTCGAGTTTGTAAAAAAAGCGACAGCTAAATGCCACTACGATGAGAAAACCCAAAAGCAACCAGTGCGAGAGTTTATTTTTTAGCATGTTTCTTCACTACTGAAGGCAATTGAGGTGTGGGAATGACTTTGTTTAACATACTATAACTGAGGAAAACGCCGGCCATTCCCCAGTATGTGAGTGCCACTTTCGAAGAAGCAAAGACATCAATATAAATTGCGTTCAGCAACAAACCAATAGATGCGCTAAACATACCAACACTGAGTGCTTTTTCCCATAGATCGGCGCTCTTTCGGTATCCCTTGATTGCTACCCACATCACCAGTGCTACACAACCATAAAACGTAATGAAACCTAAGAGGCCTGTTTCACCTAACGTGCGGAAAAAATTTCCGTCAGTACTATCCGCTTCAGTAAATTGGTCGTTGCTGGTTTTGTTCAACGTTGCGTAGCCTTTTCCAAGCAACGGATTTACGAGAAAGCCTTTGATCGCATTTGGCCACAGCGTGTCCAAGCGAATACCCATCGACAAGCCGTACTTTATTGCATTTGCTGAGTACGTGCGGGGAACTTCTTGTAGTTCATAGTGAGTGGTGCCATTTGCAGATTTGGAAGCGACCAGTTGAATATCGGGTGGGTTTGAGTACACATCAGCCGGCAACTTTGTGGTTGGTGCTGGTACTGGAGTGGGTTTTGGTGCAGTTTCTGGAACCTCATCAGTTGGGCTCAAAATACCCATGCTAATAGCTTGATCCGTTGACATTGCGCCGGGGGGAGGAGTCGGTGTCGTTGTTGGTGCATTAGTGTCACTGTTTTGTTGGTGGAGAATTGCCGCGATGAGTTCTTTGCGTTGTTTATTAAGACCATGGAATGTGTCGTGGATTTTTTGGTTGCTGTCAATAACTTGGTTGAGACGATCAGATAAGTCAGCGCCGAACACAACAAACATAATTCCCGCTAAACCAAACACAAAAATACCGCGGGAGATGAGAAACCGCAGTCTTTTTGATGAAGGCAACTGGATGCTGCTAAAGAACACCACAAAAACAAGTGCCGCAAGATAACCAATAAATGATGAACGGGCAGCACTCATAATGATCAGCCACGTACCGACCCAGAAGCACACATGAAAAAATATTTTTAGAAAGCGATTTTTGACTTCGAAAGCGAACGCAAGTAACAACGGTAACGCAATCACTAAAAATGCAGCCATGTCATAGTGTCCAGCAAAAGTAGATTGCACGCGGGCGTGCGGTGTCAAGTATAAACGCACACCTTTACTAAACTCGCGGTTCATCGTTGAATAGACCGGCCAATACCAATACTTTTGGCCGTATCCATAGACAGTGATAGCAATGACTGTCACACCGAAAATACCTAATAGAAGCCACAAATCTTTCTTGCTTTTTACTGCACTAAACAACACAAAGAAAAACGAGAAGTACTCTAAATAACGAAAGTAATTCAGCACAGTTTTTTCGACGTGGAGTTGTTGTAAAGGCACGGTTTTGGTAATGAACATTGCTGAAAGCGTTGAGAGCAAACCAACGATTGCGTACGCAAGCACGAACCAAAACATATACGACTGCCACTTGACCTTTTTCCGAATAACTTGCACAAACCAAACGACTACAGTGAAAAGCAAAACGACATCCTCAATCCGCACGCGTACGATGTATTGCTCAATGGGACTGAAAAGCGGAATTTTTGGCCATAAGGGAATAAAAGCCAGTAAAAAACCGCCGAGAATGAGGAGAATGTTATTGTCTAGCCAATGAAGAAAACTGAATGGTTTTGGGGAGGGTGGCTGTAACATAAACAGAGGCATTTATTTTACCATGTGATGTAAAAAACTCCTATATGGACGAGCTTTTTCTTTTTGACGGAAAATAAAACCAAATGTCACTATTCGAAGCACAGCACCAGTTTTCAAAATACTCCGCACAATAGGCATTTGCCAGAAAGGTTTGTGTTTCGACCATATATAGAGGTACGCGTTCAGTTCACCGACAACTGCGTTTGCTGAAGAAGAACTTGCACTGCCGAAGTGTGTAATTTTTGCTTCAGGGTCAATTGCTACTTCCCAATGGTGATCCTTCGCCCGCATGCAAAACTCCATATCCTCGCCGTACATAAAAATATTTTTGTCTAAACCACCCACTTCACTAAAAACTTCTCGTCGCACCATCATTGCGGTTCCACCAACCCAATCCACTTGCGTTATTTCGCGATGAGTTTTCCCAGTATGTTGCGTCGATGGGAGTAACTTGCCAATGACCGGAATGTCGTCCAAGAAGAGCATGTGGGTAGTGAGAGACACGAGGGTTGGAAAGTTGCCGCCCTGCCGTTGCAGTGAGCCATCGGGATTGACAAGTGTGGTTGCGACAACTCCGAGATGCTCGCGTTGTTCAAAAGCGGTGACGAGTTTTTCGAGTGCGCCGATTTGAACAATCGTGTCTGAATTGAGCAGAAGAATGTACTGTCCGCTCGCATTTTCAATGCCCTGATTATTGGCAAGCGCAAAACCGACATTTTCGGTATTTTTCAAAATCTTTATATATGACGAATGTGAAAACTCTGCTTTGATTGATTGAAGCGTGTCATCTTCAGAGTTGTTATCGACAATGATGATTTCTGTGTTGTTGCGTAGTCGATTTGAGTTTTTTATTTCGGCCAACACAGAAGCAATTGTTTGAAGCGTGAATTTTTTCGTGTTGTACGAAACGGTAATGATAGAAAGTAACATAAGACAGTTTATTGAAACCACCGTGCACGTCCCAAACGATAACTCAATTTTTCAACCTGTCTTTTGCCAATTTCTTTTGCCGGAACTCCACCGACAATACACATTGGCTCAACATTTTTTGTCACTACTGCTCCTGCGCCAACTACTGCACCGCGGCCAATTGTGACACCGGGCAAAAGAATTGCATTGGGACCAATAAAAACATAATCCTCGAGTATTACCGGCGCTTCGATCGGTTCAAATCCTGAGCTATGAATATTGTGTTGCGAGTTAAAAATCATCGCACCGGTGGCAATATCTACATGGTCGCCAATTTTCAGTTGCTCGCGACCATCAAGCACTACTCTTTCGCCAACAATTGTATCTTTTCCAATGACAATGTTTCTTGGATTATAAAGTCTGACCCGCATATGAAGGGTTGAGCCTGACCCTATCTTCACTCCGGAAAGACGGTAGAAAAAACGGCGGACGTGATGAAGAGGAACTTCACCAACTCCCCACCATAAAAACCCGGTCACAAACTCCAACCAAATTGAAGCGAAACGATTGGCTATTTTTTGGCTCGCTTGTCGGGTGGAAAGCTCACGACCCTCTTTGTCACGGAAAATGGTTGGCATGTAGGAAGTATAACGAAACGCAGTGTAGAATAGCAACATGGCTTCGGTCTCAAGATCTTCACGCGTGATTTTTTCATTGCTCGACACCCCAGCTTTCGGAGGTGCGGAGCAGTACATGTTTTCGCAACTCTCTTTTCTATCTACACGAGGGTATGACATCGTGCTCGCGACAAACAATACAGTGGTAAAAAAAGAAATGTTGTCACGATTTTCCCTCGCTGAACAGAAGAAATTTCAAATCGTTACCGCGCCATACCGTTTAGATGCGATTGGGAATTGGAAAGGGCTGGTGAAGTATTTTTTGAGTTCGCCGTTTGCAATAGTTTGGTGTGTGGCAACACTTCGCCAACTCAAAAACCGCTACGATAGAGTGACGTGTTTGTGGCCAGGATTTTCCGATCGGTTGACGTTCAGTCCAGTTGCAAAATTTTTTCACTGCCCTTTGATTTGGATTGATATTGGGCCACTCGAGCCAGTTTTCAAACGTACCTGGGGTTTTCCACGCTTACTGTATGGTTTTGCGCAACGATTTCCAGATCATGTTGTGACCACCTCCCTTTTTACCAAGAAAAGTTTGATGAGAAATTCTCGTTTTACAGATGCTGACATTACTCTTGTTTGCCCAGGTACCCGTATTTTTTCGCCGGCAGAAATTGCGAGTTTCAAACACAAAAAACAGACTGCAATTCAGATTGGTGTTGTGGCGCGGTTGGCTCACGAAAATGAGATTGGTGTGACAATTGAGGCTTTCAAAAAATACGTTCAAGAATTTCCAAACCAAAAAATAACTCTTCTTATTATCGGTGATGGCCCGGCGCGAGTGGAACTGGAAAAACAAGCAGAGATACTTGGAGATAAAGTTCATTTTACTGGCTTTGTGAGTGAAACGAAAAAACGAGAGCTGCTCGCTAATTGTTCTTTCTTCATCTTCCCTCGTGCTTGGGAATGGGATGGTTTTGGAATGACGACGATCGAGGCAATGGCACTGGGGTTGCCAGTTTTGACAACGGACTTTGGGCCGCAAATTGAAATCATAACGGACGGCAAAGAAGGATATACGTACACACCACACGACAGCTCCGATTTGTCTCGGAAGATTGCCAAAATGATCAATCTTTCTCCACAAGAAAGAAAAAAAATGAGTGCGGCTGCAATACAACGAGCGAAAGATTTTTCGGAAGAAATTTCACATACGAGTATGCTCTCAGTAATCGAGAGGTATGGCAATTAATTCTTTTCTTCGAGCTTCTCTAATCTTCTGAAAATATACTCATGATCATGTTCGGCAATTTTCATCAGGTCTTCCAGTTCTCGCTCTGATTGAATTGAGCGTTTCTGTGTTTCTCGGATTTTTTTTGTTAAACCCAAACTTTGGGAATGGAGTTGTTGGAACGCTTTTCTCGCACTTACTAACTGTTTGCTAACTCGCAGTAAGTTTTCATCAATTTGGCGCAGTTGATGAGAAAGATCAACAAGTTGGTTTTCCCAAGAAGTTACGGCGTCTCCCGGTGAGGAAGTTTGCGGGTCAACGAGTTTCATTTTCCGCAGTTTAGGCTTTAATTCTTACACGAACTGTAACAAAACACAGTATGTTACCCGGTATGCAGCCTCAGGAACTTATCTTGAAAATCCTTCAATAAATTAATCTGCATCCGTAGCCACATAACCTCCCTTTGAAGACGGGATCCGTGCCAGTTTTGTTCAGAAAAATCGTCAAACTTGCGCCGGATGGTAAACTCCAATTTTTCGAGTTGCGTGTCAACTTGTTCAGCACAGTGCTCATAATCCTCAACCAGAAACTCCAGTTGTTTCTCTCGCTGTTCCTTGTTCGGAAAATCATTTTGCATAGACTCCTTTCAGAAAACCGTGGCCTTAGGTTTTCATCGAATAATACAGGTAGTCTAACAAGAAAAGATTAAATTCTCATGAAATTTGATAGGCAATTTTGAGGTGTGCGAACGCTTCTGGAGTCACGACACGGCCTTTCGGGGTACGTTTCAAAAAACCTATTTGCAAAAGATATGGTTCGAGCACTTCTTCGATTGTGCCAGGATCTTCGTTGAGACTTGCGGCGATAGTCGTGAGACCGACTGGGCCGCCTTTATGTTTTTCGATGATGAGTTCGAGAAAACGGCGGTCAGAATCATCAAGGCCAAGTGGGTCGACTGTAAGCATTTCCAGCGCTGCGCGCACATTTTCGGGAGAAATAACTCCTTCGTTGCGGACTTGTGCAAAGTCGCGGACTCGTTTGAGTAATTTTAAAGCAATGCGTGGCGTGCCGCGTGATCGTTGGGCAATTTCGGCAGCACTCGCTCTATCTAGCTGTATTTTCAATTTTTCAGCAGCCTTCCCCAGAATGGTCACAATTTTTGCAGGTTCATAGTAGCGCATCCGATGAGTCACTCCAAAACGGTCGCGGAATGGACCAGTTAAAGCACCGAATCGTGTAGTTGCTCCCACTAAAGTGAAGTGAGGGAGGTCGAGCCTGATTGTTCGTGCAGATGGTCCTTTGCCAATCACAATATCGAGCGCAAAATCTTCCATTACTGGATATAGCGTTTCTTCTACTGCTTTGGGTAGACGATGAATTTCGTCAATGAATAGTACATCGCCAACTTGTAAATTGGTTAAAATTGCCGCAAGGTCACCGGTTTTCACTAATGCTGTTCCTGAAGTGACGCGGATATTGGTTCCCATTTCTTTTGCAACCAAATGGGCGAGTGTCGTTTTCCCCAACCCCGGTGGCCCATATAAAAGGATGTGGTCAACGACATCCTTACGCGCTTTGGCGGCTTGGATTGCAATTTGTAAAGATTCTTTGACGTGCTCTTGGCCATAGAAATCTTCCCAGGTCGAGGCACGGAGTGAAGTGTATAGTGCCTCCTCTTCAACAGAAGGTGGTGCAGTCAGGTGTACACCAATCGAGACGTCATGTGTATTTGTCATAGTATTTTACTTTTGTAACTCGCGCAGACTTCGTTTTATTGCTTCGGCAGTTGTCATATTTTCAATGTCCACTACGCGCAGAGTTTGGTAAATTGATTTCTCATCAAAACCTAAACTCTGCAAAGCCAAACTCACCTCTTCGTGTTTTGGTGAGGCGGGGTTTAGGTCAAGTTCTTTTAGCGAACCAAGTTTTGTGCGCAGGTCGATAATAATTTTTTGAGCCAATTTTTTTCCCACGCGTGGAACAGCAGAGAAAACAGAGACATCGGCTTCTTGGACTGCGTCGATGATTTGTTGGGCACCATAATTCAAAATACTCAGTGCGGTTTTTGGTCCGACTCCCGAAACATCAATGAGCAATAAAAAAACCTCGCGTTCATGACGTGTTTCGAAACCATACAACTCAATGAGGTCCTCACGCACGTGCGTATAAATGTGAAGCTCTAACTCTGTTTTTTGTTGCGCTTCTCGCATCACTTTATCATTGACCCGCACAGCATATCCCACTCCACCAGTGATGATGGTGAGTGAGTCTTTTTCCACAATTGGTTTGCCAATTAAGTAAGAAATCATATTTACGTTCGCACCGTTGCCGCATGCGTAATCGCAATTGCAATCGCATCCATGACATCATCCAGTATCTTTCCACTCTCTAGTGGAAATTGCAAACGCAGCATTCTCTCGACAGCGGGTTTATCCGCGTGGCCATTGCCGGTTGTTGCTGACTTAATCTGCATCGGTGTGTATTCAAAAAATGCGACCCCATTACGAAAAAGTGTGCTGAGAATGACGCCGCGCGCTTCAGAAACATGCATCGCTGTTTTTTGGTTACGTGCAAAAAACAAGGACTCAACAGAAGCATGGAGTGGCTGAAATGTGTCAACGATCTTTTGGAGTTCGGTATCGATTTGGTGGTAACGCTGGAAGAGTGGTTGTTTTTTATTTGTCAAAATACTGCCATAATTTTTCAGTTGGATTTGGTGCTGTGGATTGCGTTCGACCACAGCCCAACCCACCCGATCGTAACCAGGATCGATACCTAAAATGGTCAAAGTTCGAAGATTCATTTTTGTTTTTTTTGGGCGACGTTGCGTACGACTTCTTCTAAAGTATCCAAAATAGTTTGAGCAGAATGCTCCCAACTAAATTTTTTCAGTTGTAGGCGGCCATTTTTCAACAGCTGTCCGCGCTCCTTTGCGGGCAGTTCAATAATACGTTTGATTGCCCTCGCAACTTCGGCAGTGCTTTTCGGGTCGACGCGTACACCAGCCTCACCCACAACTTCCGGCAAACTGGTAGTACCCGAAACAACGGGGATACTACCAAACGCCATCGCTTCCAGTGCCGGAATGCCGAAACCCTCATAGAGACCAATGAGCACTGTACATAAAGAATTTTTGTAAAAAATTGCTTTCTCTTTTTCGCTTACAAAGCCAGTCAAAATAATTCGGTTTTTCAAAGGTGACCTGGCAATTTTTTCCAGCAAACTTTCTGCAAGCCAACCTTTCTTTCCAACAATGACTAATTGAAGTGACTGTAATTTGTCTGGTCCAAAGAAGCTATAGTGGCCACGTTCTTTGACTGGTGGTTGTGGTTGGCTGACCAATTCCTCAAATGCCTCAACCAAACAGATGAGATTTTTGCGCGGTTGCAGTGTGCCAACATACAAAACGTATGGTTCCTGCACATGATATTTTTTAAACGTTTCCAACCGTTCTTTATCTTTCCATTTTGGAAGAGCTTCGTGGTCAATTGCGGGATATGCAACCACAACTTTTTGGGGCTTTAGATGGTAGTTTTTCACCAAATCTTGTTTTGTATGTTCGCTTATAGTAATGATCCGTTTCGCATGCTTCACGCTGTAGCGAGTCCACTCTTTCAGTTGCAGAAAATCTTTGCGACGGAATTGTTTGGGGGAATACAAAAAAGCCAAATCCATTACTGACGAAACGTATGGCACTGAACTGATCCGCGGTGCGTAGTGGCCGGGTGTATAAAAAATGTCGTATTCTTTACGGTGTGTAAAAAGGTGGATAGGAAGGGCAATTTGGGTCCAGAGTGCTGAGGGACCAAATGTGTAGTACTGCCAACCAGGTCGAGCTGGCGGCATTTCGTTATGCGGTTTCTGTGTTAGCAAAACAGTGACTTCAATTTCCGAACGCGCCGCCGTAATTTTTTCCAAAGCGTTTAAAATTTCAAACGCATATGCATTGCTGCCCACGCGTTGGGTGATGTTTGCTTCATTACCATCAATTGCAATCCGGAGTTTTGACATCACCTTCTATTGTACAAGACTTTCCTGTTTCGATCCTGAGAATTTTGGTTTGAAGTTTCACGAGTTCATCTTGCACGGAATCGAGTTTTTTTTCGAGGTCGCCAAATCTTTTTATTAAAAAGTACAGAATCTCATCAGAGCTTGTAGTGATGTGTTTCATGCGCCATACAGTATCAACTATTTCTTACACGAAGTGTAGGAAAACTGCATTGTCGTCAGTCCATAGTATAATTCACCTCATGACACAGCAAGAAAAGCACCTTCGATCTCTTTCGCAAGAAATTTTTTCTCCTCTTATTAGTAGACGCAAATCACCCGCAGGCTACTGGATTATCAGGAAGTCTTTGATCGAGTGAAGATTTCACCTGGTCACGGCTTGCCTGTACACCTCAACAGTTTGCTCCGCCACTCTTTCCCAATCAAACAAATGCAAACGAATAATCATGCGTTGGAGTCTTTTTTGTTGGTCTTCAGTGGATTCGTTTAAAATTTTCTTCAAACCATCACGAATGCTTTCAACAGATAATGGGTCAACCAACTCTGCCGCATTGCCGGCAACTTCTGGCATCGACGAAATATTCGAAGTAACAACTGGCGTGCCGTGATAAAAAGCTTCTAAAATTGGTAGGCCAAAACCTTCATATAAACTAGGATAAGCAAAAAGTTCGGCTTCACCATACAGCACCGCGAGTTCTTGATTCGTAACTTTGCCGAGAAAACGCAAATGTTCTCTCTTTACCGAATGAGTTTCATCCCAGCCGGCCAAACCAGCGACGATTAAATCTACTTCTTTGCTCAATGGTGCCCAGGCTTCAATTAACTGCAACAAATTTTTACGCGGTTCGCGGGTGCCAACAAAAAATATGTACGGTCGGTCTAAATTGAGGCGCATTTTTATGGCTTCGTATTCTTCTTCGCTCATCGAAAGCGTGACTTGCACAGTTTCTTGCGGAAGGGCTTCATAAATTGTGTGAACTTTGTTCGGCGTAAAACCGAGCAGCTCAATGACATCTTTCCGAGTTGCATGGCTCACCGTAATAATTTCTGCATTTCTCTCGCGCAAGATTTTCCAGGATTGTTGGTGCATCTTCAAGATTTTTGGATGGGCAGTTTTTGGAAACTTCAAAATGGCGAGGTCATGAATCGTGGACACCAGCGGTAAATTTTTGTCGGGCGGTTGTAACCAATCCCATGAATGAAAAACTTCGAGGTCAGGAAAAATTTTGGAAACAGGATTAATGTGAAGTATATTCCACCAAATATTTTGTAGCGTCGGCGGCAATTTTTGGATTTTATATTGGACACGTTTTGATAAGTTTTCCGCAAAACTCACTAGTTCTACGTGTTGTCGCAAACTTGCGCCGTATAGAGAAAGCTGCACATCATTGCGATGCAATAGTGCTCGCACCAGGTTTGTTGTGTAGCGTGACACGCCGCGGTCGTAAATGATGGGAGAAATATCGACGCCAACTTTCATTGGTTTATTGTAAAGCACTTTGGAGTTGTTGTGTGAAGACTTGATAACTCTTTTGCCAATCAAATGTATGTCCCCACTCTATTGCTTGCTTGTCAAGTTTTTGGCGAAGTTGAGGATCTTCGATGAGTTTAACCATCGCATCAGCTAATTCTTTCGGTGCGGGGTTTTTGCTGAGAACTATGCCGGTTTTTCCATCCAAAACAGAATCACGCAAGCCAGTCACATTGCTTACAATAGCGGGAGTTCCACACGCAGCCGCTTCGGTGACGACCATTCCCCAGCCTTCTTTTACGGAAGGAAGTAGAAGCGCCCAAGCTTCTTGCATGAGTTTCACTTTTGGGTCACCAAGTTTTTTATCAATGTGAAATGCATCCTTATCGACAATCGTGACATTTTTTTCAAGCCTCAAAGATTTGATGAGTGCTTGGAGAGATAGTTTTGCTGGCCCGTCGCCGACAACCGCGAGCTGGACGTTAGGGTATTTTTCTCGGACGAGAGCAGTAGCGCGAATACACAAGTCCGCACGTTTCATTCGGACTAATCGGGCCACGAAAATAAATAGTGGTTGTGTTGATTTCTTTTTTCCGAGAACATAACGGTCGTGGTCCAATCCCAATGGAAACAAGCGAATATTTTTGGCGGGGATGCCAAAGGAAACTAAATCGGACTTTGTGCTTTGCGAGTAACACAAAAATTGTGTTGAGCGATACGTAAGGTATTGAAGTCGTTCTACTCCATATGCAAACCAAGAAATTGGCCACGGTAGTTCATAGAAAAAAACTTCCTGGGCAAGTTGGTTCACATATGCAACTCTATTTTTTGCGGGTACATACAATGGAGTTTGCCAACAAATGGTGTTGACCATATCCAAAACGACATTCGGTTTTTGGTGAAGCATCGTGTAGTACCAGAACGCATGGAAATAGACTGAAAGTTTATTCCCACGACGCACGATTTTCACCCCATCAATTATCTCTTCAGGATTACCACCAATGAAACTTCGGCAGAAAAAAGTGACTGTGTGGCCATCTTTCACTAATTTGCGAGCATATGCAAAAGCAATGACCTCTGCTCCGCCCACTTCTGGATTTTTCACATCTTTCCAGTTCAAAATGAGAATATGCATGGGATGTTCACTTCAATTAATCAAATAACTCTGGGTGTGTGGTGATCCAGTGATGAAGAGCGGTGATTCCTTTTTGGACATTCATTTTGGGTTGCCATCCAAAGTCGCGCGCTGCTTTGCGGATGTCAGCAATAAAGATTGGTTGGTCCCCAGGTCTCTCAGCCGCAAACGCTGCTTGTATTTTTTGACCAAACAATTTTTCGAGAATAGGCACAAACTCATACCAAACTGAAATGGTATTTTTTGGACCACCACCAATGTTATAAATCTGCCCTTTTGTTTTTTGGATATTTTGGGCGGCTAAGTCGTAGGCCTCAATTAAGTCATCGACATATAATAGGTCACGAACTTGCTTGCCATTTCCATAAATAGTAATTGGTTTGTGTTTCGTAAGCGCAATGATAAACCATGCCACCCACCCTTGGTCCTCAACCCCAAATTGATGCGGTCCGTAGATACATGATTGGCGAAAAACAATGGTGTTTAATCCATAAATTCGGTGATAGTCACGGACGTATTGATCGGCTGTTCCTTTTGAGCATCCATAAGGAGAGTGAAAATCTAAACATCGATCTTCGGAAACACCTTGCTGCAGCTTGGTAAATTCGTAGCGCGTTTTTGTTTCTTTTATGCCTACATCTTCAAGTCCACCATAGACTTTGTTTGTTGAACTATACATGAAAATTGGGTTGTTACCGTGTAAGCGGACAGCCTCCAAAACATTCAATGTTCCCAGAGCATTAATCTCAAAGTCCTCACGAGGATCGACGACTGACGTTGTTACCGCAACCTGTGCGGCTAAGTGCAATACAAAAGAAACATCTTTCACTGCGTCGTCAAGTTTTTTTTGATCGTAACGCACCTCACCTTCAATTATTTCTAGACCTTTTTTATGTTCTTGTTGTAACCACGCCAAATTTTTCCGACTACCCGCGCGGCTCAGATTATCAAAAATACGCACGTCATACCCTTTTTGTAAAAAATAGTGTGCAGCGTTTGCGCCAATGAATCCAGCGCCGCCTGTGATGAGCATTTTTTGTTTCGGCATAACGCGATTCTATAGTAGAAGGTCTGTGCTGACAACCACTTACCACTCATGTATACTCACCGACATGGGGTCTCTCTCCTCTTTACAAAATAAACAGATTCTTATTACTGGCGCAGCTGGTTTTATTGGTTCCCACTTGTGTGATGCTTTTTTAGCAAATGATGCAAAAGTTCTGGCGGTCGATAATTTTTTAACAGGTGACCCACGCAATATTGAACACCTCGTTGACAAAAATCCGAATTTTTCTTTTATCAAAGCCGATGTTACGCAACCCGCGGAAACATATTTGCCACAAAATTTTGTTCCTGATGTAGTATTGCATTTTGCTTCTCCTGCAAGTCCGCCACTGTATCAGGCGCACCCAGTTGAAACATATGCGGTCAATAGTTTTGGCACGCACTATCTTTTACAGTACCTGCTCAAAAATGCGCCAAAAGCCCGATTTCTTTTTGCGAGTACTTCCGAAATTTATGGTGATCCAGCCCAGCATCCCCAAAAAGAAAGTTACTGGGGAAATGTCAACCCAAACGGCATTCGTTCTTGTTACGATGAGGGAAAAAGATTGGGGGAAACAATTTGCGGTGTACATTTTCGTGATTTGAAACTGGATGTGCGAATTGTACGGATTTTCAACACCTATGGTCCACGCATGGATATTAACGATGGCCGGGTGATTCCCGATTTTATGAAGAAAAGTTTGGCCAATGAACCTCTCGTTATTTTTGGTGACGGTCAACAAACGCGGTCGTATTGTTATGTCAGTGATCTCGTGGAAGGAATCGTGCGTTTTGTGACTGCGGACGAGTTGGCTGGCGAAACAATCAATTTGGGAAATCCAGATGAATACACCATTTTAGAAACAGCAAAAGCTGTCCAGCAACTCACCGGTGATGCGCAAACGGTTTTCAAGCCGCTCCCACAGGATGACCCAACACGCCGCCGCCCAGACATTTCTAAAGCGCAAAAATTGCTCGATTGGTCACCAAAAGTTGGGTTCCAAGAAGGTTTGGAAAAAACATACGCGTACTTCCAACAACATGCTCAAAAAGCTTCTTAACAACCATTTTTTTCAGGGTAGTTTTCTCGTCATGGTTTCGACATTTTTTGTGAGTTTGTTGAACTATGGTTTTAATTTGCTTATGGCGAGGGGCCTCAGTTTAAGCGATTATGGTGAGTTAATTTCCGTACTTTCATACATTATTTTACTGACAATTCCGTTTGGTGCTTTTGGAACAATTTTAGTGAAACGCATTGGTGCCGTTGATCCGAGCGAGCGCCGCCACTATGCAACGAGTGTGGAGCGATGGCTATATGGTCGCGTGATCCGAGCGATGCCACTCTTGCTCATTGTCGGAGGAGTGGGATATTGGTTGCTCAGTGCAAACTCCAATTTACAAATAACGAGCGTCATTTTTATTTTAGTCATGGCGCTGTGTACTCTTTTACTGAACATCTACTTCTATAGTTTGCAAGCGTACAAAGAATTTTTTATCTATGGTGTGTACTTAACAGTCATTGCACTTTTTCGTTTTTTAGGTGGCGCAGCGATCATCCACACTCGAGGCGGACTTACATTTGTGTACATTCTCACTGTAGCACTGACTCTGTTTCAAATAACTTGGGGACATTTTTTGATCCGCAAAAAACATCCGCAAAAAACGCTAAACATTCAATTTCAAAAAATAACAACCTACCTTAAACGGAAAAGTATTTTGATTCCTGCGCTCGCGACATTTGGCATTTTAGGTTTAGCAAATGTTGACGTTATTATGGTGAAAAAACTCATGACTGGCTCCGAAGCCGGTTTGTACGGGGCAGTGACACTCCTCGCCAAAATTATTTTTTATGTCACAAGCCCAATTTTGTCAGTTGGGTATATCTTTTTCACCGGTAAAGAACACCAACATCAGGCCGAGCAATTGCTGCTCATTATTAGTGGTTTGGTGCTCGCTATGGGTTTGTGCGCAATTGGTTTTTATACGGTATTTTCACCTTTTGTGATCCATCTTTTCTTTGACCAACGCTTTAATGCGCTGCAATCTATTTTGTGGCTGAGTGGTGTATATGGCACGCTCTATTCCCTCGTTACTATTTTTTCGAATTATTTTATTTCCAAAAATTCTTTTTACAGTACGCTGCCGCTTTTGGCTCTTGCCTTTCAAGTTGTTGCGATTTATTTTTTCCATAGCTCACTTGCGCAAGTATTGCTGGTGAACAGTGCTTTACTTAGCGTGCTGCTTGCCGTATATATTGCAGCATTTAGTCACTATGCCCGCCGAACACTATGAGCCAAACCACCGCCAACGTTATCCACAATTCTGAACACTTTTTGAGTCTCATCGTGCCGGCGTATAAACAAGAACAAACGATTGTGGAAAACGTGACGCAGTTGAAGGAGGCTTTAGACCGAATTCGGTACGACTATGAGGTGATTATTGTTGTCGATGGGACAATTGATGAGACCTTTGCCAAAATTAAAAAAGCCAAAATTCCAAAAGTCACTTGCGTGACATATGAAAAAAACCACGGAAAAGCATTCGCCATACGTCAGGGTATGAACATTGCCCAAGGTGACTATGTGATGTTCATTGATTCTGGTATGGAGATTGACCCCAACGGCATTTCGATGCTGATGGAACACATGGAGTGGTATGACGCGGACATCATCGTGGGGTCGAAACGGCATCCTGCCTCGCAAGTGGGGTATACGTTGGGCAGAAAAATTCTCAGTTATGGTTACTACTACTTAGTGAAAATGTCATTTGGAGTCGGAGTGCGCGACACACAAGCAGGCATCAAAATTTTTAAGAAAAAAGTTTTGGAAGAAGTGCTGCCGCGTTTGGTTATTAAAAGGTTTGCCGGTGACCTCGAAATATTGGTGGTTGCAAAACATCTCGGTTTTAAGCGCATTTTTGAAGCGCCGATTAAACTAAACTACGAATTCAGTAAGCTGTCTTCTGCGGCTACGTGGAACTCCATTTTCAACATCATTCTCGATACGTTTTCTATTTTTTACCGTGTATACATCCTGCGCTATTACAATAACGTCCATCATAAATGGATTGAGCCAAAAGGTTTGAAAATTTATACGACTCCTGAACAGCGAAATTAACAATGTCCAAAGTTTCGAACCAAAAATTTCCGCTCGTGACAGTTGCAATCGCGACATACAACTCGCGCCGCACGATTGAAAAATGCCTGCAGTCAATCAAATCGCAAACGTATCCAAATATCGAAATTGTGGTTGTTGATGGTTTGCGGTACGATCCCGAAGAACAAAAGAAATGCCAAAAAATTATTGAAAAGTATGCGCGGTACTACCAGGATGGTCCTGAGCGGAGCATCCAGCGCAATCGCGGTATCAAAGAAGCAAAGGGTGAGTTTGTGTACGTTATTGACCAGGATATGTACCTCACGCCGGATGTGGTGAAAGAGTGCGTGGAAATGATGATGACACAACAGTTTTCAGCGCTGATCATTCCCGAAATTTCGATTGGTGAAGGGTTTTGGACAAAAGTAGTGGCGCTGGAGCGGTATGTGACGACGTATTTAGAGCTCGGGCCCAATGAATACTGCCGTTTTTTCCGGAAAAAAGATGGGTTGGCGGTTGGTGGGTATGATCCAAGTATTGTGGGCGCTGAAGATGCTGACTTCCAAAGTAAAATGGCAGGTATAGGAAAGGTTGGGAAAACTAAAAACCACATTTGGCACGATGAAGGACGGACTGAGTTTTGGGATAGAGTCAAGAAAAAATATTACTACAGCCGGTCTTTTCGTAAGTACTTACAAAAGCGACCCGCCGCAGCCAGCTCGCAGTTTTTTCCAATCAAACCCGCATACTTTAAACATTGGCAGGAATTTGCAAAGCAACCACTAGTAGGAATTGGCGTAGTTGTTTTGCGGACTTGCGAAGTAGCGGCTGGTGCGTTAGGGTTACTATTCAACACATAATATGTTCAAAGATAAACGCATTTTGATTACTGGTATTACTGGTTTTATTGGTCAACATGTAGCCGCGAAACTTCGCGATTTAGGTGCCGATGTATATGGCGTTTCTTCTTCTAGTGGATCGGCAAAAATTTTAGAGGCAGACATTACTCACTATACAAATTTGGAAGCGTTTTTCCAACAGAAAAAAATCGAGATGTGCATCCATTTAGCCGGTGTAGCATTGGTGGAAGAAGGCCAAAAAGATCCGTACCACACATTCAAAAGCAATATTGTTGGGACACTAAATATCTTGGAAATTGCGCGGACACTGAACTTGGAAAAAGTCATTATTACTTCCACGTCTCATGTGTATGGAGACAATGACCCACCCTACAAAGAAGAGTACTCTCCCCGCCCATCTCGTCCTTACGAAACGTCAAAAACCTGTACTGATTTGATTGCGCAGTCATATGCGGATACATTCCACTTGCCGGTTTTGATTCCGCGGTTTGTGAATATTTATGGGCCGGGTGACAAAAATATGAGTCGCCTCATCCCGCACACAATGCAGCGAGTTATTGCTGATGAGCCGCCGGAAATTTGGGGCGGCAACTCAGAGCGCAGCTATTTATATATTAATGATGCCGTGGATGCGTATATTCAACTTCTCCAACTAAATATGAAGGAAATTGAGAAAAACCGCATTTATAATTTTGGAAGCGACGACCTCATTTCAGTGAATGACTTAACGAAAAAAATTATTGAATTATCTGGAAAAGATTTACAAATTGCGAAAAACACTGTGCAGCGCGAACAGGAAGTTTCAAAACAATATGTCTCTTGGAGCAAAGCCAAACGTGTGTTAGGCTGGCAGCCGCAAGTTTCTTTAGAGGAAGGTTTACAAAAAACGTTAGAATGGTATAAGAAAGGTTCCCATGATTAAACTCATTAAATCTACTTTTTTACACGAAAAAGAAACCAAAAAAGAACTCGTTGATTTTATTGAACATGCGGAGCAACTCAGTTTTGGCCCACAATGTGAGAAATTTGAAAAGAATTTTGCAAAATACCAAGGCCGCAAACACTGTGCATTTGTCAACAGCGGCAGTTCCGCAAACTTGGCTATTATTCAGGCGTTAATTAATCTTGGCCAGTTAGAAAAAGGCGACCTCGTGGGTTTTTCGGCGCTGACGTGGTCGACAAATGTGATGCCGCTCATTGAGTTGGGGTTGGAAGCAGTTCCAATTGATGTTGAGCTAGACACCCTAAATGTATCGAGCGCGAAATTTTTGGAGGTCGTCGAAAAATACCCACTCAAAGCTTTTTTCATTACAAACTTGTTGGGTTTTTGTGATGACATCGATGCAATTGCGCAAATTTGCAAAGAAAAGAAAATTATTCTCATTGAAGACAACTGTGAGTCGCTTGGCTCTGTGTATAAAGGCAAAAAATTGGGCAACTACGGCATCGCTAGCACATTCTCTTTTTATGTTGGCCACCATATGTCCACGATTGAGGGTGGCGCGATTTGTACCGACAATGAGCCACTCGCGACAATGTTGCGGTTGGTTCGCGCACACGGCTGGGACCGCAACTTGAGTCTCGCGAAACAAAATAAAATCCGCAACAAGTTTAAAGTGAACTCGACGTTTTACTCACGTTACACATTTTATGACTTGGGCTATAACTTACGGCCCACTGAAATTAATGGATTTCTCGGTAATTCGCAAGTCAAATACTTGCCTGAAATTGTCAAAGAACGCCGCGAGAATTTTATGAAAATGGCACTCCCCATTTATGCGCAGCAAGACAAATACTATCCCGTGAAGTATGAACACATGGATTTCTTGTCGAACTTTGCGATACCGATTGTCTGTCGGTCAGTGGCGATCCGTGATGGACTCGTCAAAAAATGCGAAGGCAAAATTGAGATCCGCCCCGTCGTTGGCGGTGACATGACCCTTCAGCCATACTTTAGCAAACACATGAAGACATTCGCGCATATTCTCGGAAAATCGAATGCGAAGTTGATCCATGAGCAGGGACTATATTTCGGGAACAATCCGGAGATGACGGAGAAGGAAATTAAGACGATTGTGGAAGTGTTTACGAAGTGAGATGGTACAATATGGTCTCAATAAAATAAGGTCAGAACCATATGGTGGAAGCCTCCTCAAAAGAAAAACCTCCGTACTTTACTACTGCTAAAGAACGATTGAACCCAAACAGGATAGCGTTAGCAACGACAACTTTTTACCCTGAATGGTATCCTGGAGCAATACATAGTGATGGGCAAGAAAAAGATTCAGAAAAAATGCTTGCCCAAAAGATACGTGGTGATGCCGCTCTAGAAATGTTCCGCGAGGCTGTTGCAAAAGGGTATAAGGTTTTTGTAGTTGACGGTATTGGTAAAAATTCTGGAAAAAAATCAGATTTTTGGCACGCTGCCGAAGAAACTGGAGTTACGCTTCAACCTGAGCTAGAAAGAGGCATGAGCGGAAGTCGTCGCCAAGTTATCGAGTTGGCTTCACAGTCCCCAAATACTTCGTATGTGGTGTGGCTAGAAGCAGAAAAAGTTTCCGTACCAAAGGATTGCTTGGGCATAATCCAAAGAACCTTAGGTGATCCCGAAAATATTGGCAAGCACATTATTATTCCCAAAAGACAAGATCTTCTCTTTGAAAAAACATATCCCGATTACCAAGTTGCTGCCGAACGGAAAAGTAACACAGTTTTTAATAGAGTTTTAAAAGCAGCTGGCTTACGTAAAGATACGGATGAAGATTTGGACTTTTGGTTTGGTCCAAGAATTATTGCAAATGACCCTGAATTATTGCAAATGACCCTGAATTAATTCAACTTTTTCTGAAAAAGTATACATATTCTAATCGAATGCATGCAAAAAGCGGAGAACCTGCGTATTCTCCAGCAAAAATAGATGTTGGCATCAACCCTGAGAATTGGTTCAATTCAAACTTTGCGCCAACTGCAGATGCTCTAAGAAATGGTTACCAAATTGGAAGTGTTGAAGTTCCTTATAGTCACCCCACCTCTCAAACAGCTCTGGAAAGCAACAGTGATGAATTTAGAGCAAAGCGTAGAAAACAATATCGGGATATTGTGATAAATGGTGTTCAACTTATTCGATATTTTGTAGGAAATGAGCAAAAATTAAGTCGACTAAAAGAAGCGGAGAGAACGTCACCATATCCTGCGAAAGAAAATGAGCTCATGAGTCCACCACCGGGAATTCCAGCAACAATAATTATTCCAAGTAAATATTCAAGTGAGAATGCGAGCCGATATTTACCCACAGCTAAAAAATGATCACTCGTGCCGACGAACACCCACCACTGCCACCAGAATTCGAAATGCAACGATTCGCAACAGTTACAGCTCAAAAAGCAGGTGACATACTGCTTAGTCATTTTGAAAGAATAAAATCTGTCACTTCAAAAGATGGCGCAGGAAATATTAAGACCGAAGCAGACCAAGCCTCAGAAGATTTTATTACTTCGGAAATTCACAAACTCTACCCGAATCACTCGATCGTTGGTGAGGAAGGCACATTACAAATATCAGAGGATTCTCCTTACACGTGGTCAGTTGATCCTCTCGATGGCACATTACCCTTCGCCTCTGGTTTACCTGCTTGGTCAGTTTCAATTGGTTTGCTCAAAGATCAACAACCAATTATGGGAGTCGTTCACTTCCCTCTTAGTTCATTTGGACAAGAAGAAACGTATACAGCTATTAAAGGGCAAGGTGCTTTTGTTAATGGTAAAAGGCTTCAAGTAAGTAGTGAGAGCAAATTAAGTAATGCTCTGGTTGGTTTTGATTATGGTTACCATAATAGAGTGAAAAGGATTCAAGAGGTTTTACTGAAAGTTGCTCCTGAAGTACGTTACACATTGACTGAGGCGTGTGCGACTCGTCTTTTGGCAGATTTAGCAGCAGGAAAGTTGGGCGGATATCTTCATTCAGGTCTCGAGCATTGGGATATTGCTGCGATTACGACAATTATCACAGAAGCTGGCGGTGAGGTAACTGATCTAAAAGGAAAACCAATTGTTTGGGAAGACGGTAAGCAATTCGATTTCTTAGCGACAAATGGAAAACTCCATGGAGCTCTTTTAAAATTGGTTTCCTAATGGTTTACCTTTTTGAGAATGCTATACCTCCTTGCAAATCCACTCAAAACCTGCTTTTATGTTTCCACCAACAAATCTGAAACACTTTTTGTTTCAAAGGAAATTCATGTTTAAAAAAGCCCTCTTCATTATTTTACCGAGCGTGATTCTTCTCAGCGCTTGTAGTGGCGGAAGCTCAGGAAAAAGTGTGCTTGGGGTTACGAACGGGAGTGGCGCAGATGCTGGAAGCTCCGGAAATTCAGGAAGTTCGGGAACTCCTGGGAACAAAGGCCAAACACTCACGGTTGAGTTAAAAGAAGTGAGCAATTCTGGACAAAAAGGCACTGCAACTTTAGAAGATGTTGGTGGTGGCAAAACAAAGGTGACGGTCACTTTGAGCAACAAAAATGATAAAGCCCAACCCACACATATTTTCACTGGTGACTGTACCGGA
>Ga0070730_10001000_pt1 | contig 28551 bp, 30 predicted proteins | sample Coa_R1_3_FD_66447 | JGI IMG/M metagenome (GOLD analysis project Ga0070730, IMG submission 66447) | Surface soil microbial communities from Centralia Pennsylvania, which are recovering from an underground coalmine fire - Coalmine... | ecosystem: Environmental > Terrestrial > Soil > Unclassified ... | reverse complement strand
CGCCCCGTGACAGCTGGAAATCGTCCCGACGAGCACCTCTGCCTCTTCCTCGTTCCCGGCGTTTTCGACCAGCCGATCGCCGGCGCGCACCGCCGCTGCCGAGAACATCCCGACCCCGAAAACCTGATGCTTGCACACGAAGAGCGCGGGTCCCTTCACCGGCCGCCCGCTCGCGCGCAGGCGCTCGGCGAGATCGCGGACGGTATCCGCCATTTCCCAGGTGCGCGGCGCCCCGATCGCGGGACAGAGGGCCGGCTCGATGCAGTGCGTCGGACAGACCCAATCTGCCCACGACACATATCGCGTCGCATCGGCGCCGCCGCTCGCGCGGTCGTACGGCGTGGGAATCGTGTCGGGTACCGGCACGACGGACACTGAGCGATCGGGCCAGCGCCGTCGAGCTCGGCGCAGCACCCACTCGAACATCAGATGAGGCATGTGGGGAGAGGGGACGATCTCATCGTCACGTACGTCGTGCGTCGTGCGTTGTGCGTCGGACAACCACTCATCGAAGAACGCAGTCCATTCCGACGTCACGAACCTGCGGTCAGGCGCGTCGCCGAGCTCACGCTTCGCCTGACAGTCGGGATTGCGGTCGACGACAATCACGTCGCGATAATCGGTCTTGCCGCGAGCCTTCGCTTTCGCCAGCTGGGACGCATAGAAGGTCCCGTAGCAGCCGCCCCCGACGACGACGACGTCTCTCAGCGGATGAGCCTGCCGCCGTCGATCACCAGGATCGTACCGGTCGCGTAGTCGGTGCCCGCAAGCAGAAACCGCACGGCCGCGACCACGTCGGCGGGTGAGCCAACGCGATCGAGGGGCGTGGTCTCCTTGATGTGCCCGCGCGAGTCCTTGTCCCAATCATCCGGCAGGAGCACGGCGCCAGGCGCGATCGCGTTCACCGCAATATCCGGCGCGAGCGCGCGGGCGAGCCCCTTGGTCAACATCACGACGCCCGCTTTACTCACGCTGTGCGGCACGTAGGCCGGCCAGGGCTCGAGCCCTGCGAGGTCGGCGATATTGACGATCTTGCCTTTGGCGCGGCGCAGGTGTGGAATCGCGCCCTGAGACACGAAGAAGGTGGCGCGCAAATTGAGGTTCAGCGTCGTGTCCCAACTTTCGGGAGTCACCGTCTCGACCGGCTGGCGGACCATGATTGCCGCCGAGTTCACCACGATGTCGAGACGTTTGAGCGCGCGCGCGGCGCGCGCGCCGAGCCCGCGCGCCGCTTGCGCGTCGGTCAGATCGGCCCGGAGCAGCTCGGCACGCCGTCCGAGTTTCTGCACCGCGCGCGCGGTCTGCTCGGCGCCATCGGCCGAGCCGTGGTAGTGAACGGCGACGTCGCAACCGGACTCCGCCAGACCGAGTGCAATCGCTTGACCGACCCGCGTCCCTGCTCCCGTCACCAACGCGGCGGTCCCCTCGAGCTGCACTAGTACGCCTTCCCGGTGATGGGAACGATCTGGCCGGTGATCGCGCTCGCCTCGTCGCTCGCGAGAAAGAGCACGGTATTCACGACGTCTGCGAGCTCGACGAGTGGCTGCTTGTCGCCCATTTGCGCCACGTTGTCCGCGGTGCGCACCGTCGCGGGCGCGACGGCATTCACGCGGATGTTGGCGTCGCGGTATTCGCGGGCCAGTTCCCGCGTCAGCCCCGCGACGGCGGACTTCGCCGCGCTGTAGGCCGACATGTGCATGAGGGAGCGAATCACCGCGATCGACGCGAAGCTGACGATCGCACCGCCGCCGCGGGCGAGCAGCAACGGCATGACCGCCTGGCACATATAGAACGCGGTCTTGAAGTTGACGGACAGCTCGCGGTCGAGGATGTCGGGCTTCACTTCGGTGAACGGCCCGTAGCTGAAGAACCCGCCCGCCACGTTCACCAGAACGTCGAGTCCACCGAATTGCGCCTGCGCCGCGGCAGCCGCCGCGCGGGCCCCTTCCGGCTGTGTGAGGTCCACCGCGGCCGACTTTGCCACGATCCCCTCCCCGCCGAATTCCTTGACGCGATCGGCGAGGCCCACGGCATTGACGTCGGCCAGCAGGAGTTTTGCGCCGGCCCGGCCAAAGCCACGCGCCACCGCATGACCGATCTGCCCCACCCGGCCGACGCCGGTGATGAGCGCGACTTTGCCGTGCAGGTCAGCGGGCACGGACGATGTCGTCCACGGGCGGCGCGCCGCGCTGCGCGAACCGGATGGTGCCGTCCTTACCGATCACGTAGACGGTGCGTTGAATGCCTTTGCCATCGTCCTTGAGCGCCTGGTACGCGCCGGCGATGACGCGGTCCGCATCCGAGAGCAACGGGAAGTTGAAATGGAATTTCTCCACGTAACTCTTGTGGCTTTCCACGCTCGCGGGATTCACTCCGAACGGCTGGATGTTGGCGGCTTTGAATTTTGCCATCTCATCGCGCACGGCGGAGAGTTGGCGGTTTCAGCCAGGCGTGTTGTTCCCCGGATAGAAGACCAGGGCCACCGGACCCTGCTTCAGCAGATCCGCCAGCGCGTAGGTGCGATCGTTGGACGCCGCAGCCTTGAACACCGGTGCCTTGCTGCCGATGGGTAACGGTTCAGTCATTGCGTTTCCTTGCGGTGAGCTCGACGCGACGCTCGAGCGGGGCCAGCCACGTTTCCGGCACCTGCATGCCGCCGAGCGGGGCGTGGGTGTCGCCGTACTCGCTCTCCCCATGCCAATCCGACCCGCCGCTGATGCCGAGCCCCAGCCGCTCGGCGATGCGCAGGAGCCGTTGCTCGACCGCCGGCGGATGACTCGGGTGGCGAACCTCGACGCAGTCGAGTCCCTCGTCCTGGAAGATGCGCAGTTGGGCCTCCGTTCCATGATCGCCCAAATGCGCGGCCACCGTTAGACCACCGACCTCGTGCACGAGACCGGTCACCTCACCCAGCTTGGGAAGCGGCTTCTCGACGTATGCGGCGCGCCCGCGGCCGAGGTAGCGGCGAAAGGCGTCAGGGACGTCATCGCAGGCGCCGCAATCGACCAGGGCGCGCGCGACGTGCGGGCGACCCAACGCACCGCCGTCACCGCCGAGCAGTTGCGCCTGGACATCTTCGAGCTCGATAGCCACGCCGAGGGCCTGGAGCTTGGCGACGATCTGCTCGCCGCGGCGGCGGCGGGCGACTCGGGTCTCGCGCAGGAAGGTTTGGAGCCGGTCGCTGTCATGCGGTAAGAACAGCGCGAGCACGTGTAGCTCGCCCCAGGGCGCGCGCACGCTGAACTCGCAGCCCGGAATGATCCGCAAGCCGAGCTTGGTGGCCTCGGACATCGCGTCCGCGACGCCGTCGGTCGTGTCGTGATCGGTGAGCGCGACTGCCGAAAGGCCGACCGCCCGGGCCCGCCGCGCGACTTCCGCCGGCTCGCACTCGCCGTCCGAGGCCGTCGAATGGCAGTGCAAATCAATGTGCGGCGTAGTCGGCCTCGGGAGCGGTCCACGCCGGTTGCGACTCATGGAACAGCGCGAGCAGATCGCGATCGGACAGCTCGAGGAAGGCCCGGTCCGGCGAGCGCGCGCCGAGCGGTGCGTAGTGCGTCACGCGCCGGCGCCGCTGCGGTCCCGTGCCGTAGTCGAAGAGCAGCCCGAACTGATCACGACCGTACACGGTGACACGGCCCGATGGATACGCTTCCCAACGCTCGCCGTCGATGGTGAGAACGCGACGTGCCATGACCTACGCCTGTGAGGTGGTGGCGACGGGGACCTCGCTCCACAGCTCCCACGCATCGGGCGCGTAGGTGGCCAGCGCCTGGAGCCGCCGCTCGAGCTTGATCTCTTCCGGCAGCCGCGAGGCCTGGGCGCGGTGCGACATCTCGGTGGGACTCTCGGAGAACTCGATGAAGAGCCGCGGATCCTTCGCGTTGCGGAACAGCCAGATTCGCTGGCCGCGCGCCTCGGCGAACTGGCTCAGCTCGCGCAGCGTATTGACGTACTCCGTCTCGTTCTGGCTGGGCACGCGCACGCGCGCGGCGGTCAAGACTTTGGGCATCCTCACATGGCTCCTTCGGGAAACTCCTGCAACAGCCGCTTCACGTCTGCCAGGAATTTGTCGGCGTCGGCGCCGTCCACAACGCGATGATCGTACGACATCGTCAGCATTCCCATCGTGCGGATGGCGATCGACTCGGTGCCGTCCTCGGCCGTGATCACCTTGGGCCGCTTCTCGATCGCGCCGACGCCGAGAATCGCCACCTGCGGCTGGTTGATGATCGGAATCCCGGCGTAGGGGCCGAAGCCCCCCGGGTTCGTGATCGTGAAGGTGCCGCGCTGAATGTCGTCGGGCGAAAGCTTCTTGGTGCGCGCCCGCTCACCGAGATCGTTGATCGCGCGCGCGATGCCCATCAGCGACAGCTCGTCGGCATGCTTGATCACGGGCACGATCAGTCCCCAATCGAGCGCGACGGCGATCCCGATGTTCACGTCGGCACGGTAGATCGTGCTGTCGGCGGAAACGGCGGCGTTGACGATCGGATGCGTTCGCAGATTCTCGGCGCACGCTTTGGCGATGAACGCCAGGAACGTGAGGTTCACGCCGCGCTCGGCATACGCCTGCTTGGATTTGCCGCGGAGCTGCGCCACGCGCGTAAAGTCGACTTCGAACATGCTGGCGACGTGGGCCGATACGCGCTTCGACATCACCATGTGGTCTGCGGTGATCTTGCGAATCTTCGACCATGGCTCGACCCTGTCGCCGGGCCATGGTTCCACGGCCGGATGTTCGATGGCACCGGCGGGAGCCGGGATCCTGGAGCCGGCAGCCGGAGCCGCTGCGGGCGGCCGCTCGATATAGCCGAGGATATCCTGCTTCGTGACGCGGCCGGCATAGCCGCTGCCCGGAATGCGCGAGATGTCGACGCTGTGCTCGGCCGCGATCTTGCGAACGAGGGGCGTGGACTTGGTGCGGAGCCGCTGCTCGGCGGTCTGGACGCCGCCGTCACCGTCGCCGGTCTTCATTGCCGGCTGCTCGACGGGCGAACGGGCGGGGGCCGACGGGCGGACGGGCGGTTCGGCCGCCGCAGGCTTCGGCGCCGGAGTAGGAGGAGCCGGTTTCGGCGCCGGCGCAGCGGCAACGGCGCCAGCCTCGGTCTCGAGCACCGCCACGAGCGTCTGCACCGGTACCGTCTGCCCCTCCTGCACCTTGATCTCGGCGAGCACGCCGGCGGCCGGCGCCGGAATCTCCGCGTCGACTTTATCGGTCGAAATCTCGAACAGTGGCTCGTCGCGCTTCACCGAATCGCCGACTTTCTTGAGCCATTTACTCAAGGTGCCTTCGGCGATCGATTCGCCCATCTGGGGCATCAATACATCAACTCTGGCCATGATTCCTCACTAGTATTTCGCCAGCCACCGCGCCGCCTTCACAATATCGTCGGTCTGGGGCAGCACGAAGTCTTCCAACGTCGGCGCATAGGGCAGCGGGACATCGTGTGCGGTGACACGCGTGATCGGACCGTCGAGCCATTCGAACGCCTGCTCATTGATGCGCGCCGCGATTTCGCCCGCGATGCCGCCGGTGCGCGTGTCTTCGTGTACGATCAACACCTTGTTCGTCTTTTTCACCGTGGCGACGATCGCCGCGTCGTCCAGCGGCAACAGCGTGCGCAGGTCGAGCACGTCCACAGACACACCGTCTTCTTTGTCCAGCTTCTCGGCCGCCTCGAGCGACTTCCACAGCGTCGCGCCATAAGTGATGATCGAAAGATGCTCCCCCTCGCGCGCCAGGCGCGCCTGGCCGATTGGTGTGAGAATCTCCTCGCCCTCGGGCAGCTGTTCCTTGATACGCCGGTACAGCCATTTGTGCTCGAGGTACAGGACGGGATCCTCATCGCGGATCGAAGACTTAATGAGGCCCTTCGCGTCGCGCGCCGTCGCGGGATAGACGATTTTGAGGCCGGGCGTGTGCAAGAACGCCGCTTCGGGATTTTGCGAATGGAACGGGCCGCCGCGCACGTAACCGCCGCACGGGCCGCGCACGACCAGCGGGGTCGAGAGGCCGGCACGGTAGCGCGCCGTGGCGACGTAGTTCGTCAGCATGTCGTACGCGCACGAGATGAAGTCGATGAACTGCATCTCTGCGACCGGCCGCAGTCCCATGTGCGCCGCCCCCGCCGCTGCGCCCACGATCGCGGCTTCGGAAATCGGCGTGTCGATCACGCGCGTTTCGCCGAAACGCTTCGTGAACCCTTCCGTGACCTTGAATGCGCCGCCGTACAGACCCACGTCTTCGCCGAGGATGAAGACGCGGTCGTCGCGCTCCATCTCTTCCCAGAGACCCTGGCGCAGCGCTTCGAGATAGGTGACTTCGGCCATTAGAGACTCTTGAACCAGAGTTTGTCCGCGGCGGGCGGGTTGACGTACACGCCGGGCAGGGCACTCTCGGCGTCGGGCAACGGCTCATTCATGCACGCGTCCGTTGCCTGATCCACCTCCATGCGCACGCGGTCATCGATGTCCTTGAGGTCTGACTCGGACACCAAGTCGGCCGCGAGCACGCGCTGTGAATACCGGTCGATCGGATCGTTCGACTTTGACCAGAGGTCGAGCACGTCTTTGGGTACGTAGTGTTGATCGTCGTGCTCGGCGTGGCCTTTGCGGCGATAGGTCTTCACTTCAATGAAATGGACTCCCTTACCGCGGCGCGCGCGTTCAGCCGCGAACTTCGTGGCCTCATAGACGGCGAAGACGTCATTGCCGTCGACCGAGACCGCGGGGATGCCGTAGCCCTTCGCCTTCTCCGCCAGATCCTTCACCGCGAATTGCCTCTCCGGCGGCGTCGAGTAGGCCCAGTGGTTGTACTCGCCGATGACGACGAGCGGCAGGCGCTGCACGGCGGCGAAATTCAATCCCTCGTGAAACGTACCGGTCGATGTTCCCCCGTCACCGATATACACCAGGCCGACGCGCGGTTCGCGTCGCAACTTGAAGGTCAACGCGATCCCCGCCATGACGGGAATCATGTCCCCGAGATGCGAGATCTGGCCGAGATAACCCTTTTCCAGATCGTTGAAGTGGACGTTGAGCTCGCGGCCACGGGTGGGGCTGTCGGCTTTCGCCATGTACTGCCGCAGGATCTCGATGGGCTGGGCGCCCATCACGAGCATCGAGCCAAGGTTGCGAATGAGCGGCGAGAGAACGTCCTTGTTCCGCCCCCGTTCCAGGGCGTACGCCGAGGCCACGGATTCCCCTTCCTGGCCGAGCGAGCGGAACAGGCCGCCGATGACCTTGGTCTGCCGGTACAGCGCTACGAGACGCTCCTCCAGCGTGCGCGTAAGCCGCAGGTAGTAATAGATCTCGAGTAGCTGGTCGGCCGAAAGCGCCGCCCCGGAGGGTACGGCGGCCGTCGGACGAGTGGCGGGAAGGGCCATGGCCCTAAATTATAGTCGAGGGGGAAGAGCCATGGCGAACATCAAGTTGCGTGTGACCGGCATGACCTGCAGCCACTGTCAGGCGAAGGTCGAAAAGGCGTTGAAGGGTTTGAACGGCGTCTATTCCGCGATTGTCGATCTGCCCGATGGCGAAGCGGAGATCGATTTCAACGACGACTCGGTGACGACCGAACAGCTCGTGGCGGCGATCAACAAAGCCGGGTACAGCGCGAAGATCGCGGGCTAGTAGGCCCCGCGCATGACGTGCGCGGGCTCGACGAGCTTGTGCACTTCGGCGAGGAACCGTTTCGCGAGCTTATCCAGCTCCGATTCTCCTACCTGATCGGTCGCGACCTCGACGAAGGTATAGTGCCCGCCTTCGGGACGCGCGGTGATCGTGATGCGGCCCAGCGTCCCGTGATAGGCGCGACGCCGCGGCGACTCTTCCGCCGGCGCGAGGCGCCCGCCAAAGAAGGCCTTGGCGACGTCGAGCACCGCTTCGGGACTCGCGCTAGTTCTGTGGAAGTAACGCATGACTGGCGGCTCCTGAAGTTTTGAACGCGCGCAACGTGAGACTATTGAGCACCACGGACAAACTCGACCATGCCATCGCGGCGCTGGCGATCACCGGAGACAGCAGCCAGCCCGTCACCGGATACAGCACGCCGGCCGCGACCGGAATCAGCAGCACGTTGTAACCAAACGCCCAAATCAGGTTCCAGCGAATCGTCCGCATGGTACGGCGCGCCAGCTCGATTGCCGTGTAGACCGCGCGGAGATCGCCGCGGATCAACGTGACGTCCGACGCCTCCATCGCGATGTCGGTGCCGGTGCCGATCGCGACGCCGACGTCGGCCTGGGCGAGCGCCGGGGCGTCGTTGATCCCGTCGCCGACCATCACGACGTGTCCCCCGCCGCTCTGCCGCTGCAGTTTTTTTACGAGATCCGCCTTCTGCGACGGCAGCACTTCCGCGATCACCTCGGCGATTCCCACTTCGCCGGCGACTGCCTGGGCGCCCTTCTTCGAATCACCGGAAACCATGACGACCGCGATGCCGCGCTTTTTCAGGAGCTCGATCGCGGTCTTCGACGTCGCCTTGATCGGATCGGAAATCGCGATCACCGCGTACACCGTGTTGTTCACGACGACGATGACGGGCGAGCGGGCCTGGGCCGCCAGCCGATCCGCATCCCCGCCGAGCGAGCCGAGCTCCAGGCTGCGCTCGCGCGCGTGCCGCAGGGAGATGACTTCGATGATGCGGCGGTCGACGGTGCCGCGCACGCCACGCCCTTCCATAGCCGCGAACTTTTCGACCGGGAGCAGCGAAACCTGCTTATCCTGCGCCGCCTTGAGAATCGCGACCGCGAGCGGATGCTCGGACCGCTGCTCGACCGAGGCGGCCCACTTCAGCACGTCCGCCGGGCTGATGGGCGTCCCGTCCGGCTTCTTTGCCGTCACGATGTGCGTCACGGTCGGTTTGCCGTCGGTGATGGTGCCGGTCTTGTCCAGCACCACCGTGCGCACCTTGGCGAGCCGCTCAAGGGCTTCACCGCTGCGGATCAGAATGCCGTACTCCGCGGCTCTGCCCGTGCCGACGAGTATCGCGGTCGGCGTCGCGAGTCCGAGCGCGCAGGGGCAGGCGATGATCAGGACCGTCACGAACGCCACGAGCGCGAACACGAGCGCGCGCGCCTGCGGGGCGGGCCCAAGGTCGAACCATGCGACGAACGCGACGAGCGCGAGCGCGATGACGATCGGCACGAACACGCCGGCCACGCGGTCGGCGAGCCGCTGGATCGGCGCTTTGGTCGCCTGCGCATCCTCGACGAGCTGCACGATCTGGCCGAGCGCGGTTTCCTTGCCGACGCGCGTCGCCCGGAACGTGATGCTGCCCGTCGTATTCAGCGTGCCGCCGATGACCTCATCGCCGGGCTTCTTCCCGACCGGCATCGGCTCGCCGGTCAGCATCGCTTCATTCACCGCCGACCCGCCGTCCGTGACGGTGCCGTCCACGGGGACCTTCTCGCCCGGTTTGACGATGATCACGTCGCCGACGACCACGGCTTCGACGGGAACGTCCGTTTCCTGGCCATCGCGCAGCGCGTGCGCCGACTTCGCGCGTAAGGCCGCGAGGCGCCGAATCGCCTCCGACGTCCGGCCCTTCGCGCGCGCCTCGAGCAGCCGGCCGAGCAGGACCAGGGCGATGATCGCGGCGACGGCCTCGTAGTAGACGTCGGCCGGCAGACCGGCCTGGAGAAAGAGGCTCGGTGCGGCGGTCGCCACCACCGAGTAGATGTACGCCGCCCCCGTGCCGACGCCGATCAACGTGTTCATGTCCGCCGTGCGATGCCGGAAGCCGCTCCAGGTCCCTTTGAAGAACTGCTGGCCCGACCATGCGATGACCGGCAGCGTGATGATCGCCAGTCCCCATTTGATCCACTCGAGATCCAGAGTCCAACCCTGCCCCGTCACCCAGTCGCGCAGCGACACGGCCAGCGGCATCAACAGATGGCCGAGCAAATCCACCTGCTTCATCGTGCCGTTCTCACCCATCGGGCGATCGGCCATGAGCAGCATGGCGCCGAGCATCGCAAGGGCCGTGACGACGGCGGCGAGCACGAACTTCCACGTGAGCGTGCGGACTTCGCGGCTGCGCGCGATGCGCTCCCGCTCGAGCGGATCTTCCGCCGCGATCGGCGCCGCAACCGTGAATCCGGCCGTTGTCACCGCTTGCTCGAGGTCTTCGGCGCTCACCACGCCCGGCACGTAGTCGACCGTCGCGGTCTCGGTCGCCTGATTGGCGACGGCGCGAATCACGCCATTCACCTTCGCCAGCGACTGCTCGAGCGGCGCGACGCTCGGCGCGTAGTGCAGGTCGACGATCCCGAACGTCACGCTCGCCTTGCCGCAATTGTAGCCGGCCTCGCGCACCGTCCGGATCAGCTGCCCGACGTTCGTCTGCGAGGGGTCGTATTCGATGGCGGCTTTGTTGGTCGCGAAGTTGACGCCGGCGGTGGCGACGCCGGTCGCTCCCGCGAGCGCTTCCTGCACCGTGGCGGCGCAACTGGCGCAGGTCATGCCTTCGATCGGCAGGACGATGCGGGTCTTACTCATGAGTAGCGCCATGGAATTTGTGTGGCGACGACGCCGCGCGACGCTCGCCGGTCGGTTCTACGACCAGCAATCCCTTGAGCATGTTCATGCCGCAGCGGAACGGATACTCGCCGGGCTGTTCCGGCGTGAATTCGATCGTAGTCGTCTGGAACGGCGGCAGCAGCTGATCGATGCCGAATTTCTCGAACACGACGCGCTCGGAGCAGTCGGCGGTTTCGTCGCGGTAGAACTGCAGCCGCACCGGCTTCCCGGCCTGCACGACAATCGTATCGGGCGTGTATCCGCCTTTCACCGTCACGCGCACTTCCTGAATTCCGCCCGTGCCGCTGGTTGCGGCGACCGCCTTCCCGCGCGAGAACAGGAAGTACCACAGGACCCCGATGACGGCGACGGCGCCGAGCGCCGTGACGGCGATCTGGATCGGGGTCATGCGGGTCGTGTCAGCGCTTGACCACCCCGGCCGCGCGTACGTGCTCGATGCGCATCGCGTAGAACGAGCGCCACACGAAGACCAGCGCCACGACGAGGAATGCAGCCGCGAGGATGAGAGTCAGGGTCGCGCCGCGCTCCGCCGTGAGCGACACGGCCAACTCGACGGCCAGCAGCCCGAACAGCGTGGTGAACTTGATGATCGGGTTCATCGCGACCGAGGACGTGTCCTTGAACGGATCGCCCACGGTGTCGCCGACGACGGTCGCCGCGTGCAGCTCCGTGCCTTTCTCCTTCAGCTCGGTTTCGACGATCTTCTTGGCGTTGTCCCACGCGCCGCCCGCGTTCGCCATGAAGATCGCCTGATAGAGTCCGAACAGGGCGATCGAGATCAGATACCCCACAAAGAAGTAGGGCTCGACGAACGCAAACGCGAGCGTCGCGAAAAAGACCGCGAGGAAGATGTTGAACATGCCCAACTGCGCGTATTGCGTGCAGATCGCCACCACTTTCTTGCTGTCGGCGACGGATGCTTTGGTCGTGCCCTCGAGCTTGATGTTGGCCTTGATGAACTCGACAGCGCGATACGCGCCGGTCGTTACGGCCTGCGTGGACGCGCCCGTGAACCAGTAGATCACGGCGCCGCCCGTGATCAACCCGAGCAGGAACGGCGGGTGCAGGATCGAGATGTTGGACAGCAGCGCCGGCTCGAGCCCGCGTGTCAGCGCCACGATGATGGAAAAGATCATCGTCGTCGCACCCACCACGGCGGTGCCGATCAGCACCGGCTTGGCCGTGGCTTTGAACGTGTTCCCCGCCCCGTCGTTCTCCTCGAGATTCGTCTTGGCACGCGCAAAGTCGGGCCGGAAACCGAATTCCCGCTCGATCTCGGCGCGCACGTTCGGCACCTGCTCGATCAGCGACAGTTCGTAGATCGACTGCGCGTTGTCGGTGACCGGCCCATAGGAGTCGACCGCAATCGTCACCGGCCCCATGCCGAGGAACCCGAACGCAACGAGTCCGAATGCGAACACCGCCGGCGCGATCATCAAAGCGGACAGCCCCGTGGTGCTCACGCCGTAGCCGACGGCCATGAGCACCATCATCGTCATCCCCATCCAGAACGCGCTGAAGTTCCCGGCGACGAATCCCGAGAGGATGTTCAGGGAAGCGCCACCCTCCCGCGATGAGGTCACAATTTCGCGTACGTGCCGCGAGCCCATCGACGTGAAGACCTTCACGAATTCGGGGATGATGGCGCCGGCGAGCGTGCCGCACGTGATGACCAGCGACAGCTTCCACCACAGGGTCGGATCGCCCCCGATGTTCGGAATGAGCATCCGAGAAACCAGGAAGGTGAGGCCCACGGAAACGAACGAGGTCAGCCACACCAGCGTCGTCAGCGGCGCCTCGTAGTTCATGTGCTCCGCCACGGCGTACCGCGCCTTGGCGAACGCGGCGTTGAGGTAGTAGGACACGCCCGAGGCGATCAACATCATCACGCGCATCGCGAAGATCCACACGAGGAGCTGGACCTTGACGAGCGGGTCGTGGACGGCCAGCAAAATGAACGTGATCAGCGCGACGCCGGTGACGCCGTACGTCTCGAATCCGTCGGCGCTCGGCCCGACGGAGTCGCCGGCGTTGTCACCGGTACAGTCGGCGATGACGCCCGGGTTGCGCGCGTCGTCCTCTTTGATCTTGAACACGATCTTCATCAAGTCGGCACCGATGTCGGCGATCTTCGTGAAGATCCCGCCCGCGACGCGCAGCGCCGCGGCACCCAGGGATTCGCCGATCGCGAAGCCGATGAAGCACGGTCCCGCGTAATCCCCGGGGATGAAGAGCAAAATGCCGAGCATCATCACGAGCTCGACACTGATGAGCAGCATGCCGATGCTCATGCCGGCCCGCAGCGGAATGGCGTAGCAGGGATAGGGTTTGCCGCCCAGACTCGCGAACGCGGTACGAGAGTTCGCAAACGTGTTGACGCGGATTCCGAACCAGGCCACGCCGTAGCTCCCGGCCATACCGATCAGGCTGAACAGGAGGATGACGATCACCTTGATCGCGGGATAGCCGTGCGCGACGGCGCCACTCGGCGTGATGTTTTCCGCCAGGACGCCGAAGTAGACGGCGACAATCGCGCCGATGAAGAGCCAGAGGATGAGCAGGAACCGGCCCTGGCCGAGCAGATAGGTCTTGCAGGTCTCGTAGATCAGCTCGGAGATCTCCCGCATCGCGCGGTGCACGGGGAGATTGCGCAGCTGCATGTAGCTGGCGATCCCGAACACAAAGCCGAGCGCGCAGATGACCAGGCCCCAGAGGAGCAAGCCGCGACCGCCGATCCCGCCGAGGAACGTGGCCTGATCGAGATTCGGCAGCACGAGCGCGGCTTCGCCGCCCCCCCCCGCCGCGTGCTGTTGGGACACGGGGCTTTGCAAGAGTCCGAAAATCATGAGGGATTATTTCTCCGCGTACTCGTAGTACTCGATCCCGAGGTGTGTGATCTGTTCCTCGCCCATGAGCCAACGCAGCGTGTTCTTCAGCTTCGTCTGCTGAATGAACAAGTCATGCTCGGCGTACAATCCTTGCGCGAACTGCGGGCTCTTGAAGTAGAAGGAGAGCCATTCCTGGATCCCGGAGAGACCGGCGCGCGCGGCGAGATCGAAGAACAGCGCGAGGTCGAGGACGATCGGCGCGGCCAGGATGGAATCGCGGCACAAAAAGTCGACTTTGATCTGCATCGGATAGCCGAGCCATCCGAAGATGTCGATGTTGTCCCACCCTTCCTTATTATCACCGCGCGGCGGGTAGTAGTTGATCCGGACCTTGTGGTAGACCTTGCCGTAGAGCTCAGGATAGAGGTCCGGCTGCAGAATGTGCTCGAGCAGGCCCAGCTTCGACTCTTCCTTTGTCTTGAACGACTCCGGATCGTCGAGCACCTCGCCGTCGCGATTGCCCAAAATGTTCGTCGAGTACCAACCGGAAAGGCCCAGCATGCGCGCCTTGAAGGCAGGCGCGAGCACGCTCTTCATCATCGTCTGGCCCGTCTTGAAGTCTTTGCCGCCGATCGGGACGTGCCGGTCGTCGGCCAACTGCACCATCACCGGCAGGTCGACGGTCAGGTTGGGCGCGCCGTTCGCGAACGGAATGTTCTCCATCAGCGCCGCGTAGGCGTACAGCATCGATGGGGCGATCGACTGATCGTTCTGTTCCATTGCCCGCTCGAATGCCGCGAGCGACTGATGGGCAGGTCCGGCCGTCATGAACACTTCGGTCGACGCGCACCACACGACGACGAGCCGATCGAGTCCCTCGCGCTTCTTGAATGCCCGCATGTCCTCGCGCAGCTGCTCGGCGAGCTCGCGCTTGTTCTTCGCATGCTTGACGTTCGTGCCCTGCAACCGCTTGACGTAGTACTGGTCGAAGGCAGCGGGCATCGGTTTGATGGCCTGCAGGAAACCCTTGATCGGCTCGAGATGCTCGTGCCGGTCGAGCACTCCGGCTTTGACGGCGGCGGTGTAGGCATCGTCCGGAATGGGATCCCACGCCGCGAACACGAGGTCATTGAGGTCCGCGAGCGGAATGAACTCTTTGATCTTCGGCGCGCGCTTCTCCGTGCGCTTGCCGAGCCGGATGGTGGCCATCTGGCTCAGCGAGCCGATCGGCAACGCGCGGCCGCGGCGGACGTTCTCCACACCTGCGATGAAGGTCGTGGACACAGCGCCCAGACCCACGAGCATCACTCCCAGTTTTCCATTTGCGGGCGCGATTTCGCGCGCGCCTCCCGTCAGAACCGCCGTCTGCTCCCGTGTCATCAATGTCCCTTGCGGCGCACCGCCGCGACTCCTGGCAACGTCTCTCGTTTAGGTACCGGCGAAGGTGGTGGAGCGCCGCGCGCCACGCGCGCGACGTGGACCACGCGTTGAATCACCGTGATCGCGGAGGCGATCGCGAGCACCGCCACAATCCAGAACAGCACGACACCGGGGCGACCCGGCCCCGCGCCAAATACCAGCGCGGGCAGGCCGAGCAGCAGAATCCGCTCCGCTCGCGGCGCGATGCCACCTTTGTTCTCCACACCCAACGATTCCGCGCGCGCCCGCGTGTACGATACCAGAAACGACGCGACCAGCGCGACCAGGCTCGCCGCGATCGCGCGGGCCTTCATACCGCTCGGCAACGGGCCGGTGAAAAAATAGAAGGTCAGTCCGGTAAAAACTGCCCCCTCACCTACCCGATCGAGCGTCGAATCGTAGAAGGCGCCGAACGTCGTGCTTTTGCCGCCCTCGCGCGCCACCTGACCGTCCAGCAGGTCCAAAATCCCGCTCAAGAGCAGCAGAAACCCACCCCAGCGAATCGCTCCAAAGCCGAACGCCATCCCGGAGCCGACCACCAGGAGCGTACCGACGGTCGTGATGGCATTCGGATGCACGCCAACGGCGATCAGGCCACGGGCCGCCGGTCCCAGCAACCTGACAAAACCGTCCTTGACGCGCTGGGGAATGACATTCATGCCGGGGGGAAGCTAACCACCTGAGGCGATGACGGTAGGGCCAAAAGTCCTAGTGGACCAAGGGGTTGGCTCGTACCTTAGACCCATGACTCGCCTGTTGTTCCTGCTCGCAATTCTGTGCGTCCGGCCGGTCCTCGTCGCTGCGCAGCAAACGTCGTCTCCCGCGTCCGACGACCCGTTTGTGTGGCTCGAAGACGTCGAAAGCGCGCGATCGATGGAATGGGTAAACGCCAAGAACGCGGCGACGCTCGCCGCGCTCACACGGCCGCCGCTCTATCAAACCCTGTTCGATCGGATCAAGCAGAATCTGGACTCCAAAGACAAGATCGCGTACCCGCAGATCATGGGAGACGCCCTCTACAACTTTTGGCAGGATGCCGACCACGAGCGCGGCATTTGGCGGCGCACGACCTGGGCGAGCTACGCGACGGCTAACCCCTCGTGGGAAACGGTCATCGACCTGGATTCCCTCAGCAAGGCGGAGGGGGTGATGTGGTCGTGGCAGGGTGCGAACTGCCTGGAGCCCGAGTACAAGCGCTGCATCGTTGCGCTCTCCCGCGGTGGATCGGACGCGAGCGAGCGGCGCGAGTTCGATGTGACGACCAAGCAGTTCGTCGCTGGCGGGTTTCGGATTCCGGAGGCGAAAACGAGTACCACCTGGGTGGACGACAACACGCTGCTCGTCGGCACCGACTTCGGACCGGGCAGTATGACGACGTCCGGTTACGCTCGCATCGTCAAGATCTGGAAGCGTGGTACGCCGCTTGCCGCGGCTACCACGGTCCTCGAAACACCTGCGGATCACATCGGCATGTTCTCCGGCAGCGCGCACGCCGGGGACCGGCGCTATCTGCTGCTCTTCGACGGCATCAACTTCTACCGAAGCGCGCAGTATCTCTACGACCAAGGAAAAGTCATCAAACTCGACGTCCCCCAGGACGCCGACATCTACCTGGTTGGCGATCAGCTGGTCGTGTACGTGCGCGATCCGTGGACGGCGGGCGCGACCACCTGGGCGACCGGGTCGCTCGTTTCCACGCCGCTCAGCGATTTTCTCGCCGGCAAGCGCGACCTGCAGCTCGTCATGCAGCCCGGCCCACGCGAGACCATCAACGGCATCACGCCGACCCACGACTTCCTCGTCATCAACGTGCTGAACAATGTGCGCGGCGAGCTGCGTCGCTATCGCCACCAGATCGGCGGGTGGGCGTACGAGCGCGTGCCGGCGCCCGATTTCGGCACGGTCGACGTCGTGGCGCAATCGCCGCAGTCGAATCGCTACTTTTTCACGTTCACCAACTTCATTCAGCCGACGACGCTGTACATGGCCGCCGAAGATGGGCGCGTCTCCGAGGTCAAACGCCTGCCGGCCATGTTCGATACGAGCGGGCTGGTCGTCGAGCAGCACGAGGCGACGTCGCGCGACGGCACCAAGATCCCCTTCTTCGTCGTCCATCGTCGCGACATGAAGCGCGACGGCAGCAATCCGACGCTGTACAGCGCGTACGGCGGCTTCGAGATCTCCAACACCCCGAGCTACAGCAGCAGCCTCGGCGCGGCGTGGCTCGAGCGTGGCGGCGTGTTCGTGCTCGGGAATATTCGCGGCGGCGGCGAATTCGGCCCGCAATGGCACCGCGCGGGACTCAAAGAACACCGGCAGCGCATCTACGACGACTTCACCGCGGTCGCGCAGCAGGTCATCAAAGACAGCATCACCAGCCCACAGCACCTGGGGATCCGCGGCGGCTCGAACGGCGGCTTGTTGATGGGCGTCGCGGTCACCCAGCATCCAGAGCTGTACAACGCGGTGCTCATTCAGAATCCGCTGCTCGACATGAAGCGGTACAGCCACCTGCTCGCGGGCGCGAGCTGGATGGCGGAGTACGGCGATCCCGACAAGCCGGAAGAGTGGGCGTATATCTCGCGGTACTCCCCCTACCAGAACCTCAAGGCCGGCACGAAGTATCCGACCGTGATGTTCACGACGACCACGCGGGACGACCGCGTGCATCCGGGACACGCGCGCAAGATGGCGGCGAAAATGGAATCGATGGGCATTCCGTTCTACTACTTCGAGAACACCGAGGGCGGGCACGGCGCCGGCGTGACGAACGCACAAGTCGCCAAGGAACTGGCGCTGACCTACGTGTACCTCTGGCAACAGCTCGGCGCGCCGAGCGGAGCCAAGCCGAGCCCCTGAGCTAGCGCGGCCTGACCGGGCCGGTCACCTGCAACGCCACAGGGTTGAGATTCGCGTCATCGGTAACGATCAGCGAGCCGGAGTCGCCTCCGCCGCTGAACGTTCCCGGCGAAATGATCAACTGATCGACGTGCCGCGCCGTCTTGGCTGCCGTCCACACCCGGTTGAAATGTCCTTCCCCGTCGCCGCGGAACGTGACGTCCCGTCCTTCTGCGACGATCGGGGTCGCTCCCGTCACCGCATCGTTGCGCACCTCGGCTCGCAGGGAGCCGAATCCTTTGACGTGCAGATGGATGGTCCGAATGGAGTCCGCGATTTCGAAGTTCGCCGGCGGCGCGAACACCGAGTCAACCACGACGCGTTGCGCGGTCTGCACACCTTTTGCCCCCAACACTTTCAGCGACATCCGAACCTGAAGCGGATGCCGGCTGAGTGATTCGACTCGCAACGTTGTTGTCGGCTCGTCCGGTTGATCGATGATCGGCACACCGATGGCGAGCAGGGTGAGGGTCGTGAGGGTGAGGTTGAGGGCGCGTAGTGACATGGATTCCTCCGGACATCGTCTAACCCGCGGAACTCAGAAGTGATCCCGCGCAATTCAGAGCGCGACGCTTGCTACGCCAAGTCGCGCAGCACGTCGCTCGCCGCCTGAAAGTCGTCGTCGTGGAGAATGACGACAGTGATGGGAAGGAACGGCATGCTCGTGGCCATGTGATCGAAAACCTGGGCTTCGATGCCGGCATCCTCCAACGCCACTCGCAGGCTCTCGACCAGCACGCGATCAGTGGTCTGGACCAGCGTTCTCATCCGGTGCTCCCGCCCCGGCGACCTTCGTTGCAAGGGCCTCCATCTGCCGCTCGCCAATACGCGCCCACCGCGGCAACCGCGGCGCGGAAGATCGCCGCCATCTCTTTGTCGTGGTACCGCCGCTCGTTCATCTGAGCACTCCGCGTTTCAGCGCCGGATCGTGAAGTCTACAGGGATCGCCACACACGAGCGAGTCGGGACGCCACGGACGATCGCCACGCGAAATTCGACATGCCCGGCGTAGTCGATGACGGCGCGATTGAACCCCGGATCCGGTGTCTGCAGAATATGCACGGAGCCGCTTTGGACTCGTCCCGTGGTGTCGACAATGACGCGCACGACGACACGCCCTCCGATGTTGTTTCGCCGCAGGCGATCGGGATAGGTCAGCGGCGGGCTGTACATCATCAGCGGTGGTTGCGCCGCCCGGCCCGCGGCATTCAGCGGTACGCCCTGCGGCGCACCGGGCGCGAACCAGGCCGGCAACGGCTCGCCGCAGATGGCAGCCGTTTGCTGCACTTCCCACATACCCGCAAGCGCAGAATCGAGCCGGGCCAGCAGGTCAGTCGGCTGCATCAGCGGATCGTGGTCCAGCGCGGCGCGAAAGTCGACGTTCGCGATCGAGTCCAGTCCCTTATAGAAGTCGGCGATGCCGAGCCACAGGAAGGCTTCCGCTTGCTCGAGCCTGCTGGCTTTGGTCGCCGGCGCCGTGACCACGCGCAGGAGGGCGATCGCACTGTCCGTTTTGTTCGCCGCGAGTTGCGCGCGCGCGCTGTTCAAGAAATCCGCGGGGCGACGATTGACCTGCTGGGCGCACAGAGCGCTTGGAAGGAACGCCACCAACGAAAGCACTTCGCAAACCGTTTGCACCGGTCAGGGCTGCCGCACGAAGCTCAACGTGTCGGCGCCGCCCGAAAAGGTCTCGACGCCGTTCATACTCTTTCCATCGGCGGCAACGGTTGCGGTAAACTGCGCCAAAACGGTCGTGTCCTGGCGAAACGCGAGCGCGAGATGCGGCTTGGAGTAGCTTCCCGCGATCGCGAAGTTGCTCGCCGATGAGGTCACGAATGCAAAGGAGGCGCCGGATCCCGTGACCGAGTCGCCTCGTTGCGTAAGCTCGAGCGTCACACTGAACGATTGCTCCGACGCCACCCACACACCGTCAACGTTTTCACTCGGGCCCGAACTGTCGGTACAGGCCGCGAGGGTCGCGAGGCTGAGAAAAACGGCTGCCGCTTTCATGCTAGTAAACCAAATACCGGGCTCGCGCCCCTCGAAAGCGGGCCAGGTCCTGATCCCATGCGCTCCAGATCTCCCGCGCGGAGCGCCCGGCAAGCACGGCCGTCCTGAGCTCCGGTCCCGCCGCCAGACGATCGAAGCTGTCGTCCCGAAAGTGGAACTCGGCGGGATGCACCGCGTGCAACGCCACGAGCAGCGCCACTGCGAGCTTTGTGGGATCGTATGACGCGCGGTCGAGCACCCGGAATCGCAAACCGGGCAACGCGACGCCGGGATACTTGGCGTCGGTGGGAGCCACCGGCGTGAACGTCGTCACTTCGATCTCGACGCCCACGAGCGAGTCGTTGCGCAGGCGGGCGAGGACCGCGGCCGTGTTCAGCCACGGCGCGCCCACGACCTGAAAGGCGGTCGGCGTGCCACGCCCGACCGACACGTTCGTCCCCTCGAACAGGCAAATGCCTGGATAATGAAAGGCGCTCTCGAGACTCGGCATGTTGGGCGACGGCTTGATCCACGGCAGGTTCGTCTGGTCGTATGACAGACTGCGATTCCACCCGCTAACGGGGACGACGACCAGATCCGCACCGATGCCCAGGACATCGTCCGCCATTCGTGCCAGCTCGCCCAGCGTCATCCCGTGACGCATCGCAATCGGCAGGAATCCTACAAATGCGGAATCGGGGTCGCCTGCGTGGCGCCGGACGTTGCCCTGCACCAGCGTGCCACCGACCGGGTCAGGTCGGTCGAGCACGATGACGCGTTTCCCCGCGTGCGCCGCGACGCGGAGCATTTGGGCAACCGTGGCCGGATACGTGTAGTAGCGCGCGCCGATGTCCTGCAAATCGACCAGCAGGATGTCGATCGAATCGAGCGCCGCTGCGGCGGCGCTACGCGAGCCGCCATACAGACTGTAGATTGGAAGCCCGGTGGCCGAATCTCGGCCGTCGGGAAGACCGGGACGATCTTCGCGGCCCTGAAAGCCGTGTTCCGGGCTGAATAAGACCGTCAGTCGCGCGTCGTGCGTCGCGCGTAACAGATCCACGTCACGGCGGCCCAAGTGATCGACGCCGGTGTTATTGGTGAGCAAGCCGAGTCGTTTGCCGGCGATCAGGTGCGATGAATCGGTCAACAAGACTTCGATCCCGGGCCTGACCTGAGCGATTGCCGGTAATGGAGCGCGCGTTCCCGCGGAACACGCGATTCCCAACAGAACACACACGAGATGATGCGCGCGCATAAACTCCTGACGGTGACGCTGCTGGTGGCCCTCGCTACCGCCGCCTGTGGCGGGCGCGCGAGGCCTAACGCTTCAGGCGCTCCGGCGACGCAGCCAGTTGTCGCTGTGGACGCCATTCTCGCGAAACTGACGCCTCGCCAGAAGATCGCGCAGCTGGTCGTGCCCTGGCTGGGCGGAAATTATCAGGCGCTGGACGATTCCGCCTTCCAGATTGCGACGCGCTGGGTCGATTCGCTGGAAGTGGGTGGAATCATCATCTCGGTGGGATCTCCGTACGACATCGCGGCAAAGCTCAACACGCTGCAGCGGCGCTCCAAGCTGCCGCTGCTCGTGTCGGCCGATCTCGAGTGGGGCGCGGCGATGCGCGTGGTTGGCGCTACCGCGTTTCCGATGATCATGGCGGCCGGGGCGACCGGTGACGAGCGCGACGCCTATACCATCGGTCGCGTTGCGGCGCTCGAAGGCCGCGCGGTCGGAATTCACGTGAACTTCGCGCCGGACGCCGACGTCAACAACAATCCGCTGAATCCGATCATCAACACGCGCTCGTTCGGGGAAGATCCGCACGCCGTCGCCCGGCTCGTCCGCGCGTATGTCCGCGGTCTCCAGGACAACGGCATGCTGGCGACGCTGAAGCATTTCCCCGGGCACGGCGACACCGACGCCGATTCGCATCTCGGCCTGCCGACGATTCGCGTGGACTTTGCGCGGCTCGATTCGGTCGAGCTGGTGCCGTTCCGCGCGGGCATCGACGCCGGCGCGCAGGTCGTGATGAGCGCGCATATCGCCTTCCCGGCATTCACGGGCGATACGCCGGCGACGTTGTCGCCGGCGATGCTGACGGGCGTGCTGCGCGATTCGCTCAAGTTCAAAGGCCTGGTCGTCACTGATGCGCTGCAAATGGGCGCGATCGTCGCCCGGTACGGCGCGGGCGAGGCCGCGGTCCGCGCGTTCGCGGCGGGTTCCGACCTGATCCTGATGCCCGCCGACCCGGATTCGGCGATCGGCTCGATGCTGACGGCGCTGCAGGCGGGACGGATCACCCAGGCTCGCCTCGACTCGTCCGTCCATCGCGTGCTCCAGATCAAGCAGAATCTTGGGCTCTTTCAGCATCGCACCGTGCCGCTCGATTCGATCGCGCGCATTGTCGGCTCGAAACCGTTTGAAGATGCCGCCGATGACATCGCGCAACGGTCGTTGACGCTCGTCCGCGACACCACCGGCAACATCGCGCGCATGCGCAGGGTGCACAGTCGCATGGCGGTGATCGCCTATGGCGACGAGCTGAACAGCTATGTCGGGCAGCGCATGCTGGAGCTGCTCCGCGCCGGCGGCGACACCGTCAGCTTCTTCCGCCTCTGGCCCATGTCGGGACAGGCCTCCTATGACTCCGCGCGCGTCGTGATCGGCCGGGCGCCCGCCGTGATCTTCGCGATGAACGTGCGACCGATCGCCGCGAAGGGAAACATCGCGCTCCCGGACTCGCTCGCGCGACTCATCATGAACACCGACTCGGTGAAGCCCGCCGTGCTCGTCTCGCTCGGCAGCCCCTATCTCCTGGACCAGACGCCGAGTGTAAAGTCGTACCTGATCGCCTGGAGCGGGGTGCGTCCCGCGGAACGCGCCGCTGCCCGCGCGCTGCTCGGCTGGTCGCCGATTCACGGCAAGCTGCCGATTCGGCTTCCGCCGTCCTATCCGATCGGCTATGGGCTCGCGGTGTCCGATTCCACGCTGCCGCCGGTGAAGCCGCTGCCGCACGTTATCATGCCATGAAGCGGCGGCTCGGTGTCGTCAGTAGCGCGCTCGTGTTGCTGAGCTGCGCTCACCCGCGTCCCGTTCCACCCATCACCGCGCAGCAACAGTCCTACGGCCGGTTCCAGCCGGTCGTCGATTATTTGCGATCGCAGGTGGACAGCGCGTTTCCGGGAGCGGTGGTTGCCGTCGGCTACCATGACCGTCTTGTGCTTTTGGCAGCGGTCGGTCATTACGCGGCGAACGATCGCAGGCCGGTGACGACCCAGACGATTTACGATCTCGCGTCCCTCACGAAGGTGATCGCCCTCACGACCGAGTGCATTCTATTGGTCGACCGCGGCAAGCTGGATCTCGACGCGCCGGTGCAGCGTTACCTGCCGGAATTCCGCGGCCCCATGAAGGACCAGGTGACGATCCGCCACCTGCTGACGCACTCGGCGGGCCTCGCCGCCGACTTGCCGCTGTTCGATGCGACGCGGACACGCGCGGCGGCGCTCGCGATGGTCGATACGTCGCCGTTGTTGTCTCCGCCGGGGACGCAGTTCGTGTACTCCGATTTGAGCGCGATCGTGCTGATGCAGGTCGTGGAGCGTATCACGGGCCGGCCGTTCGATCAGGTGCTCGCCGCCGACGTCTTCGGACCGCTCGGCATGACCGCTACCCGCTTCGTCCCACCGGCGAGCTGGCACGACCGGATCGCGCCCACGGAGGTAGACACGGTCTTCCGGAATCGCTTGTTGATCGGCGAAGTGCACGACGAGAGCGCGGCGCGGCTGGGCGGCGTGTCGGGGAATGCCGGATTGTTCTCGAATGCGCCGGACCTGGCGCGGTTCGCGCAGTGGCTGCTGGACGCGCGCGCAGCGCGTTTACCGCCCTCGAGCGCCCTGCCCCGCCCCGCGCCGCCCGTAGTTCTGCAGTTCACCACACGCCAAAACATCCCGCCCGGCTCCTCCCGCGCCCTCGGCTGGGACACGCCCTCCGATCACTCGAGCGCCGGAACGAAAATGGGACCGAACGCCTTTGGGCATACCGGCTATACCGGCACGTCCATCTGGTTCGATCCCGATCGCGACGTCTACATCATCCTGCTGACGAACCGCGTAAATCCCACGCGCGCCAACATCAAGATTCTTCAAGTGCGGCCGCGCGTGGCCGACTTGGTGAACGACGCGTTTACTCCACCACCGTAGCCCAACCGCGCCGTGAGAGATCGCGGTAAATCACGAAGCCGCCGATCGCGCTGAGCGCGAGCAGGATGATTCCCGGCACCGCGTCATGGAGCAACAGCTTGCCGATCCCGAACAGCGCGCCATAGACGAGCACGCAGCCGGCGATCCAGTCCAGGAAGTTGTTGCGGCCGTCGGCGGCGACGCGCACGTCCGGCGCGAGCGCCGCAATCGGCCCCCACCCGCTGCGGGAAGGCCGAGTGCGCCGGTAGAACGACACGAGCTTCTCCTCGGGCTCGGGCGCCGTGAGATAGGTGACGGCGAGCCACACGGCGGTCGTGATCGCCACGGTCGCGAGCATGACGAGCGCGAACTGTTTCGGCTGGTCCGTGTCATATCCGAACACGACCTGCAATGTGACCGACACGATCGCCGCACAGATCATCGCCGCGACTTCGCTCCAGGCGTTGATCCGCCACCAGTACCACCGCAGCAGCAGCACGCCGCCGGTGCCCGCGCCCGTGACGATCAAAATCTTCCACGCGCCGCCGATCGAGTCCATGTAATGAGTGACGCCGGCGGAAATCAGCGTGAGCAGCACGGTGGCAACCTGCGACGCGCGCACGTAGTGCTGATCCGTTCCGTCCTTTTTCACGAAGCGCCGCCAGAAGTCGTTGATGAGGTAGCTCGCGCCCCAGTTGAGCTGCGTCGCGATGGTCGACATGTAGGCGGCCGCGAACGCGGCGATCATGAGCCCGCGCAGCGATGCCGGGAGATAATCGATCAGCACGCGGATGTAGCCGGTCTCCGGATCCTTGAGCCCCGGAAACAAAATCAACGATGCGAGCGCGGTGAGGATCCACGGCCACGGCCGGATGGCATAGTGCGCGATGTTGAACCAGAGCGTCGCGAGCATCGAGTGCCGCTCGTCTTTGGCACTGAACATCCGCTGCGCCACGTAACCGCCGCCACCGGGCTCGGCGCCCGGATACCACGTCGCCCACCAGTTGACGGAGATGTAGACCAGGAACGTGATCATCGGCATCCAGACGGAGTTGAGAGCCGGCACGAGATTCAGCGCCTCGCTCCGGCCGCTCGTCATCAGCTTTTCTTTCATGACGTCGATGCCGCCGACCGCATTGATCGCGAAGACGGCCAGGACGATCACCATCCCCATCTTGATCACGAACTGCACCATGTCCGTGACGAGCACGCCCCACAAACCGGACAGCGTGGAGATGAACGACGTGAGCGCAATCAAGCCGAGGACGATCACGAGCGCCTGATCTTTGCTGATTCCGAAGATCAGGCCGAGGATCTTCACCATCGCCAGGTTGACCCAGCCGAGGATGATGCAATTGATGATGACGCCGAGGTACAGCGAGCGAAATCCGCGCAGGAAGGCGGCGGGTTTGCCGGAGTAGCGGATCTCCGCGAACTCGATGTCGGTCATCACGCCGGCGCGCCGCCACAGCCGCGCGTAGAAGAACACGGTGAGCATCCCGCTCATCAGGAAGCTCCACCAGATCCAGTTGCCGGCGATGCCGTTGCGCGCGACGAACCCGGTGACGACGAGCGGCGTGTCGGCGGCGAACGTCGTCGCGACCATCGACGTGCCGGCGAGCCACCACGGCACGTTGCGGCCGGACAGGAAGAACTCGCTGACGCTCTTGCCCGCCCGCGCCTTGTAGTAGAAGCCGATGCCGATGTTGAGGGCGAAGTAGGCGCCGATGACGAGCCAGTCGATGATGGTCAGTCGCATGGGCCACCAATTGGGTGCACGACTGGGAGTTAGGCAAGCGTCCCGGAACCGTTGACAGGGTCGCGAGCACCTTCTAAGTTGCTGCCAGACTGGAGGATATGATGGGCACTACGCAGAAAGCGGTTACCCTGACGTTGACCGAACGCGCCGGCCAGGAGGTCAAGAAGTTCCTGGCGGAAGAGAAAGTCTCGCAGGAATCGGCGGGATTGCGCGTCGCGGTGCTCCCGGGCGGCTGCTCGGGATTTCGGTACAGCTTGAACATCGAAGAGCACGCTGCGCAGGACGACATCGTCGTCGAAAGCGCCGGCGTGCGACTGTTCGTCGACGAGTTCAGCGCGCAGTACCTGAACGGCACCGTCATCGATTACAAGAGCAATTTCCAGGAATCGGGATTTGCGTTCGAGAATCCGAACGCGTCCGGTGGCTGCGGCTGCGGGTCGTCGTTCACGGTCTGAACGTTGATCCATCCTGATGCGGTCATGAGGGCCCGCGGATTTCGCGGGCCCTCGCATTTGTAACCGTGCGACCGCTCGACGTCGCGGTCATCGTCGCGTATTTCGCGGCCGTCATCGTATTCGGCCTGACGCTCGCGGGACGACAACGCGACGCGTCCGACTACTTCCTCGGCCATCGCGGCCTGCCGTGGTGGGCGTTGATGTTCTCCGTGGTGGCGACGGAGACGTCGGCCTTGACCGTGATCTCGGTGCCGGGACTCGCCGCGCGCGGCGACCTCACGTTTCTGCAAATCGCCTTCGGTTACCTGGTGGGGCGGATCGGTGTCGCGGCCCTGCTGCTGCCCGGCTATTTCGACGGCACCCAGGATACCGCCTATCAACGGCTGGAGCGCCGGTTCGGGCCTGTGGCGCGGCGTACGGCCTCGGGCGTCTTCCTGCTGACCCGCGCGCTCGCGGATTGCGTGCGCATCTTCGCGACGGCAATTCCGCTGGCGATCATCACGCACTGGAGCCTTCCCGCCGGCATCGTCGCCATCGGCTTCGTGACGCTCGTGTACACGTGGGTCGGCGGCCTGCGCGCCGTTGTGTGGGTGGACGTCATCCAGCTTGGCGTGTACCTGCTCGGCGGCATTGCCACGCTCATCGTCGCGACGCACCTCGCGGGAGGGGTCGGCAGCTTCGGACGCGCGTGGGATGCGGGAAAAATGGAAGCGCTGGACTTCGCGCTTTCGTTCACGAGGACCTATACGTTCTGGGGAGGTCTCATCGGCGGTGCGCTGTTGTCCGCGGCGTCACATGGGACCGATCACCTCATCGTGCAACGCTTGCTCGCGGCTCGCAATCTGAAAGACGCTCAGCGCGCGCTCGTGGGATCGGGAGTCTTCATCATCGCGCAGTTCGCGCTGTTCTTGCTGGTCGGCACGAGCCTGTGGCTGGCCGGGGCCGATCATCCCGCGATGCGGGGTGATGCGATTTATCCGACCTTCATTGTTACGCAGCTGCCCGCCGGGCTGTCCGGTCTCGTCGTCGCCGGCATTCTCGCCGCCGCCATGAGTAGCCACGCTTCAGCCGTGAATTCCCTGGCATCCGCATCGACCCATGACTTCTATGCCCCGCTCACCGGCCGTCAGGATCCGGCACGCCTGCTGCGCGTCGGTCGTTGGCTCACGCTCGTGTGGACCGCCGTGCTCGTCGCCGGGGCGATCGCGTTTCGTGACCAGAACACGCCCGTCGTGCAGCTCGCGCTCAGCATCGCTTCGCTCACCTATGGTGCGTTGCTGGGCACCTACATCCTGGGCGGTGCGTGGCCGCGCGCACGCCAGACCGACGTCATCATTGCGCTGATCATCAGCATCCTCGTGATGTCACCCGTCGTCCTCGGGGCTGTGGTCCCGCACTTCCCGATGCACTGGCTGCCCGGCCTGGCGTGGCCGTGGTACGTGCCGCTGGGGACTGCGATCACTGTTGCGGTGGGGGTGATTTCGTCAGTTGCGGCGGGCCGGGACGGCGCGCGGACGGACGGTCTCGCATGACGGAACGGCCCGTCAGCCCGTCCGCCCATCCGCCCATCCTCTTGGGCATCGACAGCGGCGGCTCTCACACCGCCGTGGTGGTCGGCGACGCTCGCGGTCGGGTGCTGAGTCGCGCCGAAGGGCCCGGTTCCGCCATGCGTCCGGGCGGTGGGGACCGATCCGCTGCGGTAATTCTCGACGTGGCGCGTCGGGCGGCAACGCAGGCAAACGTATCGCTACCAACGCGCGTGGCGCTCGTCGGCGCTGCTGGCGCGGGCCGCGTCCCCGAGCAACGCGAGCTGGCTGCGGCGCTGGCGGCCGCGGGCGTGGCCGAGCGCGTCGAGGTGCGGGGCGACATCGAGATTGGACTCGCGGCCGCGTTCGGGAATGCGGCGGGTGTCCTCATCAACGCCGGCACCGGCTCGATTGCCTACGCGCGAACACCGGATGGCCGCTTGCATCGCGCCGGCGGGCACGGCTGGCAGCTGGGTGATGAAGGAAGCGGCTATTGGTTGGGCCGGCGCGCGCTCGCCGCCGCCGCGCGCGCGCATGATGGCCTTGAGGAATCCTCGACGTTGGCGGAGCGTTTGTTGGTCGCGCTCGGACTCCGCGGGTTCGACGATCTGGTGCGCTGGGCGGCGACGGCAACGCCGGCACAGGTCGCCGCGTTGGCGCCGCACGTACTCAACGCCGCCCGCGAAGGTGAGACGGTGGCGCAGCGAATCGTCGCCGATGCGGCGGTCCAGCTGGCTGCGCTCGTCCGCGCATTGGCGAAGCAGTTTCCCCCGTCCGAGCCGATCAAGATCGCGACCGCGGGCGGACTCCTGCGGCCCGGATCGCCGTTGCTCATGGCGTTGCGCACGAATCTCGCCGACGACAAGACACGGATTCGTCTGTCGGAGAGTGGCAGCGCCGTGGACGCACCCGTCGGCGCGCTGCGGCTGGCGATCGAGTTGTTGGAGAAAAAGTAG
>Ga0070730_10000999_pt1 | contig 28554 bp, 27 predicted proteins | sample Coa_R1_3_FD_66447 | JGI IMG/M metagenome (GOLD analysis project Ga0070730, IMG submission 66447) | Surface soil microbial communities from Centralia Pennsylvania, which are recovering from an underground coalmine fire - Coalmine... | ecosystem: Environmental > Terrestrial > Soil > Unclassified ... | reverse complement strand
GAGCCGCGCACCATACACGACCAGAACCGCGAAGAGGGTGGCGACGTGCAAGGAGACTTCGACGAAAACGCCGGGCGCCGTGACGCCGGTGAGCACCTCGATGACGCGCAGGTGTCCCGAGCTGGACACCGGCAGGAACTCCGTGAGGCCCTGCACCAGCCCGAGAATCACGCCTTGCCACCAAGTCACACGACCCTCCCGAGTACGAGTGCGGCCACGCCGAGAGGCATGGCGAGTTTGGCGTGCCTGACGGCGACAGGGTACCGCTGCCCGGAGAGGGCGCGGCCGGCACTCCACACGAGCACGTCAGCGAAAACCGCCAGGGCGAAGTACCACCGTCCGTATCCGGCCAGAGCCGGAAGGGCCAGACTGGCGGGAATGAAGCTCCACAGGATCGCCTTCGCGACGTTGCGTCCCACCGCCTCCCCTGAGAGAATCGGGACGGTCCGGCGCCCCAGTACGCGGTCCCCGGGCACGTCGACCAGATCCTTCGCGACCTCACGGCCAAAGTGCAGCCAGCCCGCGAGCACCCAGGGCACGAGTCCGGCGGCGCCGCGGCCCACACTGAGGGCGCCATACATCAGCGGGAATCCCGCCACGAGGGCGACCGTCAGGTTCCCGGCCACTCCTCGGCGCTTGAGGCAGGGCGAATACACCGCCATCAGCACGAGCGCGCCACCCGCGAGCGCGAACACCGTTCCGCTGACGAGCGCCGCCGTCCCCAGCCCCAGGAACGCGCCCCAGAAGACCAGCAGATCCGCGCTCCCCCGGCGAACGCGGCCAGATGCCAGGGGCCGATCGGTCCGGGCATTGGCCCGGTCCCCGGCTTCGTCCCAGATGTCGTTGAGGACGTTCCCTGCCACGCCGAGCCCGACCCCCGAGAGCGCGGCCCACACGAGAGGGCCAGGAGCGCCGACGCGACCGAGCGCGATCCACCCACCGGCGAAGACGCCGAGGCCCGCGACCACCAGATTGTGCGCCCGAACCAGTCGGAGCAGATCAACCACGGAGGAGGTCTTCGTAGAGCCGCTCGTACTGGGGCACGACCTTGTCGACCGAGAACGCCTGCGCGCGTTCCACGGCGGCCGCCCGCATCCGGGCCGCCAGCGCCGAATCCTGGAGGACCTTGAGCGCGTTGCCGGTCATGTCGTCCACTGCACCGGGCGCCGAGAGAAAGCCCGTCTCACCCTCGACCACGAGCTCGGGAAGGCCTCCGGCGTTGGAGGCGATCACCGGCGCGCCGCACGCCATCGCCTCGAGCGCCGCCAGGCCGAACGACTCGGCTTCCGACGGCAGCAGGAAGAGATCGGCCCCACGCATCACGTCGGCCACGTTGTCCACCTTGCCGAGGAACCGGACGTCGGACTTGAGCCCCAACCCATCGGCTTCGGCCTGCGCGGCGTCGCGATCGGGCCCGTCACCCACCATCACCAGCATCGCCGGCATCACCCGGCGGACTCCGGCGAAAATCTGTACGACGTCCACGACCCGCTTGACCGGGCGGAAATTCGAGACGTGGAGCAGAATCGGCATCGTGCCGGCGCCCAACGCCCGCCGGAACCAGCTCTCATTCGCGGCCTTGTACGCGGTGGTGGAGACGAAGTTGGGAATGACGGTGACGTCGCACCGCTGGCATCCGAACGCCCGGTACGTCTCTTCCCGGAGATACCTGGACACCGCGGTCACCCGGTCGGACCGCTCGATGGAGAACTTGGTGAGCGTGTAATAGCTCGGGTCCTTCCCCACCAGCGTGATGTCCGTGCCGTGGAGGGTGGTCACCAACTTGAGATCCCGCTGGTCGGCGAGCATCTGCTTCGCCAGCCAGGCCGTGGCCGCGTGCGGAATGGCATAATGCACGTGCATGATGTCGAGCTGCTCCCGCAGCGCCACTTCGTGTTGCTTCACCGCGAGGGCCAGCGCGTAGGGCGAGGCCGTCTCGAAGAGCGGATACTCCGCCTGCGTCACTTCATGGAAGGTCACCCGCTCGGCAAAGGACGGGAGCCGGAATGGGCTCGCGTACGACACGAAGTGGATCTCGTGCCCGCGCTTCGCGAGCTCGAGGCCCAGCTCGGTCGCGATGGCGCCGGAACCGCCATAGGTCGGGTAACAAGTGATGCCGATGCGCATTGAAGGGATGCCAGGGGTCAGGGGTCAGGGGTCAGGGATGACCAACGATCGAACACGTGTCGAGCAAGCGCCGTCGGCGGCAGGGTCGCATCAAGCTTCCACACCGGGGCCACTGACCCCTGGCCCCTGACCCCCGACACCTGATTGTTGAACCACGTCTCCTGCCGCTTCGCGTACTGCCGCGTGGCGATCACGATCGTTTCGCGCACGGCCTCCCACGACAGCTCGCCGCGCTCCGCCGCCACGACCTCGCGATACCCGACGGCATCGAGCCCCGGAGCATCGGGCGCCACGCCGGTGGCCAGCACGCGCCGCACTTCATTCACCAGCCCCCGCTCGAGCATCCGGTCCACCCGCTCGGCGATCCGGCGATGGAGTACGTCGCGCGGCAAGGTGAGTTGAATGTACCACGGCCGGATCGCACCCGTCTCCCGGGCCACGTCCTGCCAGTGGGAGAGCGGGTGCCCGGTGAGGAGCGCGACCTCGATCGCCCGCGCCGCCCGCTGCCGGCCGCCCCCCGCGAACCGCGGGTCGAGCCGCCCCGCCCAGCGGACCAGGGCACCCGTCTCCAACCCATCCGTCCAATCACGCAACGCCTCGCGCCGCTCCGGATCGAGGTCGGGCTCCTGGAAGAGTCCGTCGCCCAGCGCCCGGATGTAGAACCCGGTCCCGCCGACGACGACCGGCGTCTGCCCGGTGCGCCGCACCTCCTCGATCCACCCGGCGGCGTCAGCCGCGAACCGGCCGGCGCTGTAACGCTCGCCGACGGCGATGAGATCGAGGCCGAGATGGGGGACACGCCGAAGGACGTCCGGCTCCGGCTTGGCGGTGCCGATATCCAAACCGCGGTACACCTGGCGCGCGTCGGCCGAGATCACGGTGAGCGGGAGGTGCGCGGCGAGAGCCACGGCGAGCGCGGTTTTCCCCGCCGCCGTGGGCCCCACGATCACCATGGTGCTTGCCGGGTCAGCTCCGCCCAAAGCGCCGCTCCACCTCGTCCGCGGGAAGCTGCACGATGGTGGGCCGCCCGTGCACATCATGGGCGGGCAGCGTGGCCGTGAGCAGCCGGTAGATCAGCTCCCGCATCTCTTCGGGGTCGAGTCGATGCCCGGCCTTGATCGCCGCGCGACACGCGAAGGTCGCCGCGAATCGTTCGAGCCGGTTCTGCCACCCGCCGAAGCGGCCCCCTGCCAGATCCGCGATGAGCTCCTGCAGACACCGCTGGGCCTCGAAGCGCGGATGGGGGTTGGGCGCGGTGTGCGCGACCAGCGTACGGCCGGAGAACATCTCGACCTCGAAGCCCACCCGGGCCAGCAACTCCTTGTGCTGCTCGACCGCGTCGAGCTCGCCGGCGGTCAGTTCGAGCGTGAGCGGGAGCAGCAACCGCTGCGCGGGCATGCCGTCCCCCGTCAGCTGCCGCATCACCGCCTCATACAGGACCCGTTCGTGCGCCGAGTGCTGGTCGACGATGGCCACCGCATGGTCGGTCTGGAACAGGATGTAGGTGTCGAAGACCTGAAGGAGGGCCGGCACCGGGCGCCGCTCTTCGGGTGACACCACCTCCGCGGGGAACAACGTGATCGGCTGTCCCTCGGGGATGTCCTGGTCCAGGCCCCCCCACGCGGTTCCGGTCGGACCGTCGCCGAGGGGCGCGGCCGCGGCGAGCGGCGCGAGCGCTTCGCGGACCGCCTCTTCGACGATCTTCTCGATCGCGTACCGGTCGCGGAAGCGCACCTCCAGCTTGGCCGGGTGCACGTTCACGTCTACGGCGTCGCCCGGCAGGTCGAGAAACAGAAGAATGGTCGGGCGGTCCCCGGGATGAATGGTGGACCGGTACCCGGCCTCGGCGGCACGAATGAGGAACGGGTCCTTGATCGGACGTCCGCGCAGGAAGACGTGCGCCTTGCGCCCCGCCGGCTTCGCCTGCGAGGGACGCTGCACGAAACCCGTGACCTCGACCGTCCCCTTGCGAAGCGCCACCGGAAGCAGCGAGTCCGCCAGGTCGCGACCCCAGAGCGCGTGAATGCGGTCGATGGGACGGGTGGCCTGCGGTACGTCGAAGAGCTGGCGTCCGTCACTCGAAAGGCTGAACGCCACGTCGGGACGCGCGAGGGCGAGCAGGGTCAGCACCTCGCTCACGGCCCGCGTCTCGGATGCGGGTGCCCGCAGGAACTTCCGGCGCGCCGGAGTATTGAAGAACAAGCCGCGCGCCGTCACCGTCGTTCCCGGCCGGCGGACGATATCCTCTTCCCCTTCGAGCTTTCCGCCCACCACCGACAGACGGGTGCCCGACTGGCCATCACCGGCTTCGACCGTCTCCAGCTCGAACCGCGACACGGAGGCGATGGCCGGGAGCGCCTCGCCCCGAAAACCGAACGTGAGGACGCCGATCAGGTCGGAGGCATCGCGGATCTTGCTGGTGGCGTGTCGGGAGAGCGCGAGCTTGGCGTCGGAGCGCCCCATCCCATGTCCGTCATCCGAGATGCGGATCAGCGTGCGCCCGCCGTCCTCGATCTCCACCCGCACGTGCTTGGCCCCGGCATCGAGCGCGTTTTCGACCAGCTCCTTCGCGACCGACGCCGGACGCTCGACGACCTCGCCGGCCGCGATCTGGTCGGCCACCCGGTCCGGAAGGACGGCGATCCGTCCACTCACAGCCGCATCACCTCTGATTGAAGAATCCATCCGCGCACCCCGTCGGGGCGCTCCACTTCGACCCATCCGGCATAGGTCTTCACCACCAATCCAGCCGCTCCCGCGGCCAACGACGACGCAGCACTGGCTTCCCCGAACGGCGCACTGCGGACGGGGGCTGGTCCCTCCACGACCACCACCACGGGCCGGGACAAGCGCCACCACTCGTACGCACCCATGCCGAGGACCACCACCAGGGCGAGGCCCAGAGACAACTTTAACCGCGGGCGGCGCAGCAGAACGCCGCCCCACCAGGCCACCCAGAGCAGCCCGGCGAGCACTGCCCACTCCGCTCGCGTGAGCGGACCGACCGAGAGCAGGTCCTCGGTGACGAGGTCAGGGGGAACCAGAATAGCCCGGGCCTTACGAATGGTGCCATCTCTGGGCGCGAGCCGCGCGGCTTCGGCCCACGCCGCCACCGCCCTGCCATCCGCGCCCTGGCGGTAGCTGGCGGCCCCCAGGTTGTACCACGCCCCGGCATCGTCAGGGTGACGGGCGACGCGGGCGGCGAACGCGTCCGCGGCGGCCCGGACGGCGCCGGCCCGATAGAGGGTCTCGGGACTGGGCGCCTGCCCACGGGCCTGAGGGGCCAGGAAGACCAGCGCGAGGGTCGCCAGGACACGAACGTGGCGACGTCCCCCGCCCCCCGCCGGCTCGCCGCCCAGCACTTTGAGAACCTGCGTCAGCTCTTCCGCCAGCTCCACCTGATCCGCGGCCCCCTGCGGCCCGTAGCGCGCCGCTCGCAGCCGGTCGCGGAGCCGGACGACGTGCCCCGCCACGGCGTGTTCCAGCCCCGCCGCCCGAAGCGCCGTGGCCAGCGCGTCGCCGTCACGTCCTTCGGCATCGGACACGTAGGTCACGAGGACGTCCTGGAAATCCCGCTCCAGTCTGCCCAGGCGCGTTCCCCAAGTGCGCGCGGGGGCGGGAGGCCGCGGGGCCGATCGGGCGCGCCGGAGGGTGACGCCGAGGAGTCCGAGAACTGGCGGAACCAGCGCGATCGCGAGCCATCCCCAAGGCCATGCCGCCTCCGTGAAGAACGGAGCCCACGCGGGGTCCCTCGACGGGAGCAGCGGCAAGTTCTGCCGCGCCGCGGCCAGCCCCATGCCCACCCCCACCGAGATGACGCGAGGCGGGACCGTCGGCACCGCATATGAGCGCGTACCAGGATCGAAATACGGGTAGCGAATTTCCGGGAGCAGCACGTTTCCGCTCGAATCCGGCACCACGAGATACCGGATCGTCTTGGTGCCCGCCACCGTCCCGTCCCGCGATTCGATCTGGGTGTCCTCCTCACCGGGATACGCGTGCAGCGACGCCGGCCACGCGATCACCGGCGCGGGCCAGAGCGTGACATTGCCGGTGCCCGCAACGGTCGCCGTCAGCTGCATCGGCTCCCCTACCCGGGCGGGCGCGGAGTCCGTCGTCACGGTGAGAGACAATCCGTGGCCCACCACGCCACGGTCGTCATAGGGTCTCCCTTCCACCGGGAGGGGCGGAACCGCGATGACCAACGAGTCACTCGACAGCTCGTACCGCTCCTCTCGCGTGAGGATGGACGCGGTGACCGGGAGCGCGTACTCGAGCGTCGCCGGCGGCAGCGCCAGGCGTCCGCTCGCCAGCGGAAAGAGGGTCTGGTGGACGACATACAGATCCATCCAGGTACCGTGGACTTGCCGGCTCGTCGCGACGCCGGCGGGGCCGTCGGGAGGATACCCCCACGCGCCCACGGCCGTCGGCAAGGTGAGCAACGGATCTCGCGTGAGCTGATTCCGCACCGTCCGCGGGAACCAGGCCGCCGCAACCACGTCGAGTTGAGACCCCGGCCACGCGGAGTCACGTGAGGCGACGAGGGTCAGGGAGACCTGGTCCGTTTTCGATGGTGGGGGGGCCGACGCCAGGAGCGCGCGCGTGATGGCACTGACGGAAGTGGCGAGTACGCCGGAGTCCACCGTCACCACGATGGGCGCCGTCTTGGCCCGCCACGAGCCCTGCGTCACCGCGATGCCGCCGATCACCAGCCGCCCCGGGCGCTCGGCTCGCAGCGACAATTCGCGCAGGGTCACTCGCTCGCCAGGCCCCGTGCTGCCCAACGATACCTGGGTCGCCTCACGCGAGCCTACCATGGTGAAGCCCGAAAGGCCGGGCAACAGCAGGGTGAGAGGATCCGTCGAATTGCTTCTCGCCTGAATCGAAAGCGTCAGCTCGTCGCCGACCCGGACGTGCGCATGATCGACCGACGCCGTCAGGGTCGGTCGCGTTCCCCCAGCCTGCAACGCCAACAGGAGCAGCAACATCACCAGTCCTTCAAGTCGGGTTCTCCCGACCGCTTCACCCGGCCCGTCTTGTCCCGGCGCGCACGCAGCTCTTCCTGCGCGATGGAGCGCAAGATCTCATCCGCCTGTCCGGTCGAGAGCGCGCGGTCCTGACCCCGTCCGGCGCCATTGGGCGTCGGGTTCCGGCTGTTCGAACCCCCGCCCCCCTGGGGTGACGGATTGTTCGCGCCGCCACTCCCGCCGCGGCGGCGCGTGGCGAGCTCGAGATTCCATTTCGCCGCGGCATGATGCGGCTTGATCAACAGCGCTTCGCGATATGCCTTCTCCGCGTCTCCGAGGTGTGCATCCCGGTTCGCGCTGTCGACCTTGGCGAGCCGGAAGTCGAGCACGCCAAGGTTGTAGAGCGCGCGGAAGCGGACTTCGGGATCGAGGGACGAGGCGGCCCGGGAGAGTCCCTGCTGCGCGGATTCCCAGTCTCCGGCCGCCAGGGCGGCGGTGCCGGCGTTGTACCAGGCGGTGTCGACAGTGCGCCGGCCATTCAGCTCCACCTGGTAGGCGGCCCGGGCACCGAGCGTGTCCCGCGTGTCCCACGCCTTCGCGGCCTCGGTCCGCGGACGGAGCGACAGCCGCTGCGCCGATGCCCCGCGAATCCCGCCGGCCAGGAGAAGGAGGCAGATGAGTGAGGCGGCCCGGCGGGTTGCGGCCTGCCCGAGGAGGATGAGTGCACCGGCGAGGAGCGGGATCCACGCCTGGAGGCGACCCGTGTCGGCCCGCGACTCCGTACCCCCGGTGCGTTTGTATCCGGCCAGAAGGGACCGAATCGCGCCGGCCTGATCGGGGAGGTCCGCGGCCACCACCGTGCCGTGCGCGGCGTCCGCGAAGGCCGTCAGCTCATCATCCCGGCGCCGCGTTCCAATCACGGTCGAATCCGCGTCCCGCTGCCACCCCAGCAGAGCGCCATGATCATCCCGGACGGGGATCCGGGCCGGCGTCGCTTCCCCCTCGGCGACGAAGATTACGTGCACGCCGTCCTTCGCCAGGCGCTCACTCTGCGCCGCGATGTCCGTGACCGTGTCGTGCGCCTCGCCGTCGGTGAACACCACCAACACCCGGTCGGAGAGATCGGGAGCCGCATCGAGGAGCGCTCCCGACGTCTGCAGGGCGGGAGCCAACGCCGTTCCCCCCGCGGAGGCCATGTCGGGGTCGAGCGACTCGAGATAGAGGCTGATGGCGGATCCATCGACGGTCAGCGGCGACAGCGTATAGGCCGCGCCCGCGAACGCCACGAGTCCGAAGCGGTCGCCGGGCTGATCCTGCACCAGCCGGCGCGCCTCGCGTACGGCTTTCGCCAGCCGGGAGCCCCCCGCGTCTTCCGCGAGCATCGAGCGGGAAATGTCGACCGCGATGATCAGGTCGAGTCCCCGGGCCTGCGTGGTGACGCGCTCCGTGCCCCAGCGCGGTCCGGCGAGCGCCACCGTTCCACAGAACGTCGCCAGCGCCAGCGACGTGGGGGCGAACCGGCCCGCGGCCTGGGCCCGCACCACCGTGTCGACGGACCACTGCGCCGCCCGGGACAGCCGGACCCGCCGGGCCCACGCCGCTCCAAACCACGCGGCGCCGGCAATCAGCGGGGCGAGGAGGAGCACGACCGGCGCGTCGAAGGTCATCAGGGCACCCGCACGGTGAGGGTGGCCGACAGCGCGATCTCGAGCGCGAGGACCAGGAGGCCGATGGCGAGCGGCGTCCGGTACGATTCATCGAAGCGGCGGCTCACCACCTGGCGCACCGGTGTCTTTTCGAGCCGGTCGATCTCGCCGAAAATCTCGCGGAGCGATTGGGAGTCGGTCGCGCGGAAGTAGCGCCCGCCCGTCATCGTCGCCACGTCGCCGAGGAGGCGTTCGTCCAGCTCGACGGGCATGGTCTGGTAGCGCATGCCCTCGAGTCCCTGCCCCGTGGGCACCGGCGCTTCTCCTTCCGTCCCCACGCCGATCGTGTAGATCCGGACGCCGAATGCCGCGGCCGCCTGTGCCGCGGTCCGGGGGTCCACGAGTCCCCGGTTGTTCACGCCGTCGGTGAGCAGGACCACGACCTTGGATTTCCCGGGGGCCCGGCGCAGGCGGCTCGCCGCCGTCCCGATCGCCGTACCGATGGCGGTGCCGTCCTCGCTCACGGTCCCGACGTGCAGATCGCCGAGGGCCTGTTCGAGGACACCGTAATCGGTCGTGATGGGCACCAGGGACAGGGCCTGGGCGGCGAACGCCACGAGACCGATGCGGTCGTCGGGCCGGTGCCGGACGAAGTCGATGGCGGTCTGCTTCGCGACGTCGATGCGGTCCGCGGGCGCGAAATCCTGCGAGAGCATGCTGCTCGACACGTCCACCGCGAGGACGATCGAGATCCCTTCACTCTTCACTTCCGAGCGGCCCAGGCCGACGTGCGGCCCCGCCGCCGCGAAAATCCACGCGGCGACGCCGAGGGAGCGGAGGATCAGCGGCAGGCGGGCGGGCCAGCGGCGGCCCCCCACACCCGCCGCCGCTCCGATGTCGCTCATCCGGACGCCGCCGAACCGCACCAGCCGGCGCCGGCGCCACCACCACCAGGCCGGGATGGCGAGCAACAGCAGGAGCAGGAACGGACGTGCGAAGCTCACGGGTCAGAGCTCCCGCGCGAGCGTGCGGGCGTCCGCCGCCACCCGCGCGACGTCGGTCCCGTGCGCCACGGCGTACGCCACCTGATCGAGGGCGAGCAGCAACTCCCGCACGCGCCGGAAGGTCGTGCCGGGCATCTTGCCCTCAGCCGCCTCGAGCGCCTCGCGCACCGGCAGGGACTCCCCCGCGTCGGGGACTACGCGCGCGAGCGCCTGGCGGAGCACCCGGGCGGCGCGGGCCGCCACGGCCTTCGGCTCCCCCGCCGCGAGCCAGCGTTCGTCGGGAGCCCCGCCACCGGTGACGAAGTCGGCGGGCGGCGCGGCCGCGCGGGTGTTCCGCCGCCGCACGCGCACCCCAAGCACCAGCACGATGACGCCCAGGGCTCCGGCGACGAACGGGGGCCAGAGGGAAACCCGTTGTGGATCCAGGGGCGGCAGGAGCGCCTTCGGTGAGGGGCGGGTGCTGTCCGGGGGAATGACACTGCGCACCGTGACGGTCCCGGTTCCCCCGGGGAGGGAGTCCGAGCGACCCGTGCCACCCATCAGCCAGAGTGAAGGCAGCGCGAAACGATGCGGGCCCGCCGTCCACGCCACCACGGCGTACCGGACGGTGTCGGCGGTGCTTCCGAAATTCACCTGCGGGTCTCCGAGGGAGACGATGTCGCCCTGGTTGTCGAACGCCCCGGCCCGCACGCGCCAGTCGGGCGAGTGCGAGACGACGCGGAAGAGCCAGATGGTGTCTCCGACGGTGGGCGACGGTGGCGCAACCATCCACTGACTGTCCGCGGGTGCCACCCGCATCATCAGCACCACGAAGAGGAGCGGACTCACGGTCAGCGCTTGAGCCGCCGGGCCCGCTCCGCGAAGGCGCGACGGAGGGGCTGTGCGTAGGGGACGTGCGTTTGTAGTGCAATGACGTCGACGCCGGCGCGGCGGAGCTTCTTCTGCCGTTCCTGAAGGGCCCGCTCCGCGGCGAGCCGGACCTTCCCGCGGGTTCCCTCATGTCCCGTATCCACCAGGACGCGGCGTCCGGTCTCCGCGTCCTCGAGCTCCACCCACCCGGCGTCGGGCAAGTTGGTCTCGCGCGGATCATCGATGGTGATCGCGACGACGTCGTTCTTGTTGGCGAGACGCGCCAGCGGCTCGTCCCAGCCTTCGGCGCGAAAATCGGAAATCACGACCACCACGGCCCGGTGCCGGAGCAGCTTGGTCGCGTATTGCAGCGCTTCGCCGAGGTTCGTTCCGCGGCCCCGGGGCGCGAAGGCGAGGAGGTCGCGGATGACGCGCAGGGCGTGCCCCCGTCCCTTGGCGGGACGGATGACGTGCTCCACGCGATCGGAAAAGATCAGCGCCCCGACGCGGTCCGAGTGACGGGCCGCCGCCAGGGCCAGGACGGCGCCGATCTCGACCGCCATGCCGGCCTTGGACGCCGGGCGTCCGAAGTGGAGCGAGCCCGAATGGTCCACGATGAGGAGCAGCGTGAGCTCGCGCTCCTCCATGAACTCCTTGACGAACGGGGTCCCCATGCGGGCGGAGACGTTCCAGTCGATGGCGCGGAAGTCGTCACCCTGCTGGTAGGCGCGCACTTCGGCGAACTCGATGCCCTGCCCGCGGAACACCGACCGGTACTCGCCCGTGAACAGGGAATTCACCAGGGACCGGGTGCGGAGCTCGATCCCCTTGACTTGCCGCAGAACCTCGGGGGTCACGGCACGCCGACCGCCTCCAGGATCCGGCCGACGACCCGGTCCGAATCCAGGTCTTCGGCCTCGGCCTCGAAGGTGAGCAGGACGCGGTGGCGCAGGACGTCGTACGCCATCGCTTTGACGTCTTCCGGCACGACGTAGGAACGGCCGCGGAGATACGCGTGCGCCCGCGCCGCCTGCGCCAGATAGATGGACGCGCGCGGGCTCGCGCCGAAGGCGATCAGCGGCTTGAGCTCGGGCAGTCCGACCGACTGCGGCTCGCGGGTGCCGCGCACCACATCCACGATGTAGTCGACCACCTTCTGGTCCATGTACAGCGCGGCGATGGCACTGCGCGCGGCCAGCACGTCTTCCCCTGAGGCGATCCGCTCGACTTCGATCGGACGCCCCGACGCCATCCGCCCCACGACTTCCTTCTCGGCGTCCCGCGTGGGGTACCCGACGCGCACCTTGAGCATGAACCGGTCGAGCTGGGCTTCGGGCAAGGCGTAGGTGCCTTCGTGCTCGATCGGGTTCTGCGTCGCGAGCACCAGGAAGGGCTCGCCGAGGTAGAAGGTCTCGCCGCCGATGGTCACCTGCTTTTCCTGCATCGCCTCGAGGAGCGCCGACTGCACCTTGGCCGGTGCGCGGTTGATTTCGTCCGCGAGGATCAGGTTCGCGAAGAGCGGGCCCTTCTTGGGATAGAACTCCTGCGTCTTCTGATCGTAGATCATGGTGCCGATGACGTCGGCGGGAAGCAGGTCGGGCGTGAATTGGATCCGCGAGAAACTGATCCGCAGACACTCGGCCACGGTGCGCACCGAGAGCGTCTTCGCGAGTCCCGGGACACCTTCCAGCAGAATGTGACCACCCGTCAGCAATCCTATGAGCAAGCGCTCGACCATCACCTCCTGCCCCACGACGCGCTTCGAAACTTCGCGGGTCAGGGCGGTCGCCAGCGCCGCATCAGCCGCCACGGCTTTCGAGGTCCGTCCAGTCGTCGTTGCCACTCCAACGCCTCCCTCAAGTATCGTCCGTCCCCTGCTACCCCTGCCGCCTCCTACCGCTTGATCCGCTCTCCCTTGTCTTCCTGGCTGAAGACCCAGGTGGCGAAGCGCGGCGGATCCACGGGGTCGTCCGCGCCGATCGCCGTCCAGTCGACGTCACTGCCCGAGTCCTTCGTCCCGGTCCTGAGGTCGGCCGCGCCCACCATCGCCTGTGCCCGCGTGACCCACACCCCGAAGTACCCGGGCCGGAGGTCTACCCACCCTCGCGGAGCCGCCGCAAGGGGGTCGCCACTCGCGGAAGGCGGTACGACCACGAGACTTCCCCGGTACACGTGCGCTCCGTCGGCGCACAGGATCGGGATCCCGACCGAGAGGATATGGGCGCGCAGCCCGGCATCCTTCTCGATGAGCGCCTGCGCCTCCCGCGCCAGGCCCGTCCCATCCGCCGCCGCCAGGGCGCGCACCGAGGGCCGGAGCCTGGAGAGCAGGAACGCCTCGTAGAGCATCTTGGTCAGCCGGGGCGGGCCCAGCATTTCGTAGCCCACCGATCTCGTCGCCGACTCCTTTTCCAGCTCCTCCAACCGACCCAGCGCGGCCGAGCGCAGCAGCCCGGCGCGATATGTGGGTCCGGCGGTCGCGCCGTCCAGGGCAGCGATCACATCTCTTCCGGTCGGACGTCCTTCGAGCTCCTGAATGACGTAGTCGGCGACCTCTTCGGGCGTGATGAACTCCATCTGCCCCAAGGCGGTCACCGTGGCGAATTCGTCCTTGGCGAACAGGCCGTTCTCCCCGACGTCGATGAACACGCCCTGCACCGGCTTTCCTTGATCCTTCCAGGGCTTCGCCCCGTCGCGGAAGGCCTCCCCTACGGCGAGCGGCGTCGGGCAATCCACCAGGGGCAGCGGCTTTCCCTTTCGGCGAATCGGCCCGAACGCGATCTCGCGCCACGCGATGGTGGCGGTGGGCTTGATCTCCACCACGGCGGGAGCTTCCGGGGTGCGCCCCAGCAGGAAGAGCAGGAGCGAGTGGGCCCCGGCGACCGCGGACTTGGTCAGGAGCGTCCGGCTCGGGCGCTCTTCGGAATGCGTGTACGGGATGTTGAATCCCATGCCCCCGGTACCGCTCGTGCCCACCTTTACATACGCAGAGGTCCCCGCCCGTTTCATCGCTTCGGTGATGATTTGCACGTGGCGGATCAGCTGGGGCATGGTGAGCGTCAGGATGTGCTGCTCCACCAGCGCCCGGTCGAGCGTTCCCGCCGCGGACGCCGTGAGCAGGTCGCGGGCGCTCTGGAAGATGTCCTGATAGGCGAAGGCGGTGGCGGTGTTGATGCTGTCGACCACGGCGTCGGGGCGGTACTTGAGCAGCAGCTGATAGAGGAGATTGCGTTCCAGGACGTCGTCCGTCAGGTCCCCGAATTGATCCTGGATCACGAGCGCACGCTGCTTCGCGTCCGCCAGAATGTCTCCGCGGTCGTGCCGCGCGACGGACGCCGGCAGGAACACGTTCCCCCACTCCACGGCGATCTCCGCCTTGCCGCGATGGGAGGCGAGCGCCGCCGCCGCGCTTTTTACCTCGTCCTCGAACAGCGCCACCAGGATCAGCCGCCGGGGGCCCTTCGCCAGCACCCGCCGGGCGACCGCGTGCCCCACGAGCCCCGATCCTCCGAGCAGCATGACGGTCTTGTCAGCGAGGTGCATGGATCCGTCCGATGGCCTCGATCTCGCGTGGGGTGAGCGCGCGCCACTGCCCTTCCGGAAGTTTGCCCAGCCGCACCGGCCCGTACGACACGCGGTGCAGCCACTCGACTTTGAGTCCCAGCTCTTCCGCAAGACGGCGAACGATCCGATGCCGTCCCTCCGCCAGTGTCAGCTCGACCTCGATGCTCCCCTTGCCGCGATGGGCCGGGCGCACGCGGACGGCGCGAATCACGACCGGTCGCCCTTCGATCACGGGGCGGCCTGAGAGCGCCTGCCGTACCTCGGACGCCGGCCGGCCGTGCACCCGCAGCCAGTAGGTCCGCTCCACGGCGAACTTCGGATGCGTCATCCGGTGGGCCGCGTCGCCGTCGGTGGTGCAGATCAGGAGCCCCGACGTCATCACGTCCAGCCGCCCAACGTAGGTGAGCCCGGGGACTTTCGGGAGGAGTTCGAAAATGGTCCTCCGTCCCTCGGGATCTCCGCGGCTCACGACGTACCCGATCGGCTTGTTGAGGGCGAACCAGGCGACCGAGGGCGCGGCCAGGGGCTTCCCGTCGACGGTGACGCGCTGCCGGCCGGGGTCGACCTTCGAGCCGATCTCGGCGACGACGCCGTCCACCCGCACCCGTCCGGCGCGGATCAAGTCCTCGGCTTTGCGCCGGGACGTCACGCCTGCGCGCGCCAGAGCGCGCTGCAGGCGCATCTCGGTCATTCGGGTTCGGCCGCGGCGGGCGGGCGGAGGGCGACCGACAGCTCTTCGAGCCGCGGCAGCTCCTCCAGGTCTATCAACCCAAGGAGCTCGAGGAATTGCGGCGTGGTGCCGTAGAGGAGCGGGCGGCCCAGTCCCTCGCCGCGGGACGCGACTTCGATGAGACCGCGCTCGACCAGCTTGTCGATCACGGCTCCCGAATCCACGCCGCGGATTTCGTCCACTTCGATCCGTCCCACCGGCTGCCGGTACGCGATGATGGCCAGCGTCTCGAGTGCCGCGGGCGACAGACGCCGCGGACGCAGCGCGAAGGCCGCACGATCGATCGACTCGGCGTGCTCGCGGCGGGTGAGGAACTGCCAGCCGCCCGCGATTTCCGTCAGGCTCACGCCGTGGCGGTCGCCGTCGAATTCGGCGCGAATCTCCTCGAGGGCCGCACGCACCGCCGCCTCCCCCGACTCGGCGTCGAGCGTCGCGAGCTCCTCGACCGTCAGCGGCCGGGACGACGCGAAGAGCGCGGCCTCAAGCAGCTTCGCGAGGGGACTCACGTCGGATCACCATGGGTGCGAAGGGAGAAGGCTGCTCGAGCGTGACCGACTGCCGCTTGGCCAGCTCGAGGAGCGCGATGAACGCGGACAGCACATCGACGATGGTGGGCGTCTCGCCCACGATGTCGAACCAGCCGAACTCGCCGCGAGACTCGAGCAGCGCGTGGATCTTCCGGGTCGCGCCCTCCACGTCCAGCGGGCGCGGCACGACGCGGTGAATCATCGGCTCCGGAATGAGCGAGATCACCCGCTCCGCCGCCGCCAGGAGGTCGTTCAGCTCGATCTCCAGTGGCGCGGGGGGCGCATCGGGCGCCGGGGCTTCGTATCCGCGGCCATACTGCTCGGCGCGCGTCGCGGCGGCTCGCTGCAACCAGTCCACGAGCTCACGGATCTGCTGGTACTCGAGCAGACGTCGCACCAGCTCCGAGCGCGGGTCCTCCCACTCGTCGTCGCCGAGGCGGCGCGGGAGCAGCATCTGGGCCTTGATGCGCAGCAGGCGGGCGGCCATTTCGAGATAGTCCGCCGCCTGATTCAGGCCGAGCTCGCTGATGACGGACAGGAATTGGTCCGCGATCTTCGAGATGGGCAGGTCGGTGATGTCGACTTCATCTTCCCGGATCAGGTGCAGCAGCAGATCCAGGGGGCCGGAGAACTGCTCCAGCTCGATGACGAAACCCGGTTGTCCGGTCATGACAGGATTGGTCGGTGCACTCATAGTACCCCGCCCTTGATCGTGAACCCTTTGATGATCAATCCGGCTCCCGCCATCAGCTGGTCGGCGGGCCAGAGCAGCACGTTCATCACCCCTGGCAGAAAGTAGCTGACCGCCATGATGGGCAGGAACCCGAAACTGGCGACCTGCCGGTATCTCAACCCCACGGCAGGTGGCAACGCATGGTACAGCACATGGCTTCCGTCCAGCGGAGGAATCGGTATCAGGTTGAAGAATGCGAGAACCAGATTGAGATACATCCCCCAGACGAGCATTTCCTGGATCACGCGCGCCACTCCCGGTGCGGCCGATCCGGCCAACCCCGCCGCGACGTACAGGGGCACACAGACGGCGAAGATCGCCAGGTTCGTGGCGATTCCGGCGAGGGACACGATGATGTCGCCCTTCCGGTATTCACGGTACTTCCTCGGGTCGACCGGGACCGGCTTGGCACCCCCGAAGGTCCACGTCCCGTGCGACGCCACCCACAGGAGGATCGGCAGGAGCACGGTCATGAATGGGTCGATGTGTTTCAGGGGGTTCAACGTCAGCCGCCCCAGAGCGTAGGCGGTATCATCACCTTGACGGTAGGCGGCCGCGGCGTGGGCATACTCATGCGCCACCATGGAAAACAGCAACACCGGGGCCCAGAGCAGGATGTCGAGCGAGATAGCGTGCCCCAAGTCGTTTGCGACGCTGTAAGATAGGAAATCGCCCCCCTCCCGGTCAACGTCGTAGGGCCTTGATCCCCCATAACTTACCGTCTATTTTCCGCGCCTCGAACAGGAGACCAAGTGCCGAAAATCAAGTCCGCGAAGAAGGCGTTGCGCCAGGCCCGCGCCCGCACCCTCGTCAACCGCGCTCAGACCTCCGAGCTCCGGACCGCCCTGAAGCGCGTCCGCGCCGCCGCCGACAAGGCCGCCGCGACCACCGCGTATGGCCGCGCCGTCCAGCTGCTCGATCGGGCCGCTCGGAAGGGGCTGATCCACAAGAACAATGCCGCCCGGCATAAGTCGAGGCTGGCGGCGCTCGTCAAGACAAAGAAGTAAAGACGTCGAGCAGAGACGTCGAGCAAGATCGTCTAGCAAGTACGTAAGGGGCGCCGATTCTGAGCGCCCCTTCTACGTTTCCGCTTGACGCCATCGCTTGACGCCTTTGCTCGACGCTCCTGTTTTTCTTAAAGAGCCGCCAGCTCCGCCCCGCAATTCTCGCAATACCACTCCGTAGGCAGGTTCATCGTCCCGCAATCCTTGCACTTCAGCGTCTTCACCGGCTCCTCACCCGACTCGGCGATGACCGGATCCGCCTCCTGCGTGATCCGCGGCGCCCGCGTAGACATGGGCGGCGGCGACGGAGGCGCGGGAGGAGGAGGCGCCGCAGGGGTCACCCCGGGCTCCACGGGCTGATACTGCGCGCCGCTCGCCCGTCGCTGGGATATGCCACCTCCACGGGCGTCTTCGGTGACGGACTTGAGGAAGGCCAGCTCGTCCACCGGCTCGTGCTTCTTCTCCTCCGGCCTGGCGGTACGGGACGGTGTGCCCGCATTCCCCTTCCCGCGATCGGACACGACGGTGAGGGACGCTTCAGCCGCCGGCGGCGGCGCCGGGGGTGGCGGAGGAGCGGGCTTCGGCGCGGGCTTCGGGGGCGCCGCCTCGGTAGCCAAGGCGTCGATCTCCTGAAGTTTCTCGACTTCCGCCTGGACCACCTGGAGCTCTTCGCGGATCGACACCAGCTCCGCCAACGCTTCCTTGTGCACCTGCGTCCACTGGCTCTCGTCGTATTCCCCAACCGCGTGGCGCAGCTCCGCCTCGGACAGCGCCTCGGCGGCCGCGGCTTCCTTCGCTTGAAGGTCGCCGAGCACGGCCCGGCGCTGCGCGATGACCTCCCGCGCAGCCTCCACGTGATTCTTGAGTTCCTTGATGACGGTTACGAGGCGGGCTTCGTAGTCGGAACGGACACGCCCCCGCACGGCGGCGGGCGTGGCATCCGCCGCCGCATCGATGCGGGCAATCCAGGATTCGAGTTGTTTCCGCTCCTCCAGCAGGCGCTGAATCGCGACCGTGCCTTTGGAAGGCGTCTTAGCCATCAGGGCGCTCCAACTGCGTGTAATGACCGGTCAGGGCACAACATACAAATCTATGGCGTATCGTGCACGATACGACCGGCCACCAGGGTCATCCGGACCCTGCCGGTCACGCGACGGCCCCCAAAGGGGGAATTCCGGCTCTTGGAGTGGAATTGGGCCGGGTCTACCGTCCAGGGTTTGGACACGTCCAGCACGCAAACGTCGGCCACGGCACCGACCCGGAGCCCCCCTCCGGACAGGTGGAACGCCCGCGCCGGGGCCGTGCTCATCCGGTTGATCAGTTCCGGGAGGGTCAGGACCCCGCCCTCCACCAGCTCCGTGTACGCCACGCCGAAGGCCGTCTCGAGTCCGATGATGCCGAAGGGGGCGTCGTCGAAGGCGGCGTCCTTCTCGTCGTACGCGTGGGGAGCGTGGTCGGTCGCGATGCAATCGATCACGCCGTCCACCAGGCCTTGCCGGAGGGCCGCGACGTCGGCGGCCTCCCGCAGGGGCGGATTCATCTTGGCGTGCGTGTCGTAGCCCTCGCAGGCATGGTCGGTCAACGTGAGGTGATGCGGCGTCACCTCCGCGGTGACGCGCACCCGCCGCTCCTTCGCCCGGCGAATGAGCTCCACCGACCCCCGCGTCGACATGTGACAGAGGTGCACGTGTCCGCCGGTCAGCTCGGCGAGGAGCAGGTCACGCGCCACCATGATCTCTTCGGCGGCCGCCGGAATGCCCTTGAGGCCAAGTCGCGAGGAAACGAGTCCTTCGTGCATGACGCCGCCGGCGAAGAGCGTCGGCTCCTCGCAGTGATCGGCGACGGGGATTTCGAAGGTCCGCGCGTACTCGAGCGCGGTCCGCATCAAGTGACTCGAAGCGACCGGCTTCCCGTCGTCGGACACCGCGACCGCTCCGGCCCCCACCATCTCCCCGAACTCGGCGAGCTTCTCGCCCTTCTGTCCCACCGACACCGCGCCGATGGGATAGACGCGCGCGAGCCCCGCGCGCACCGACTGCCGCACGATGAACCCGACCGCCGCCTGATTGTCGGTCACCGGATCGGTGTTCGGCATCGCGCACACCGCCGTGTACCCGCCCGTCACCGCGGCGCGGGCGCCGGTGGCGACCGTCTCCTCGTCTTCGTTGCCCGGCTCGCGGAAGTGCACGTGGATGTCGACGAGCCCCGGAGCGACGATCATGCCTTTCACGTCGCGCGTTTCGGCGCCCTCCGGCGCGCCCAGCCCCTGCCCGATTCCGGCGACCTTGCCGTCCTGCACCAGCAGGTCCGCGACCTGATCGACGTCGCGGCTCGGATCGATGACGCGTCCACCCTTGAGCAGGAGCGGCCGGTTCACTCGGCGCCTCCGGAGCGCTTGGCCGCGTCGGCCAGCTCTGGCTTGCCGCCCGCGAGCAGATAGAGGACCGCCATCCGGATCGCCACGCCGTTGGTCACCTGATCGAGGATCACACTGTGCGGGCCGTCCGCCACCCGGCTGTCGATCTCGACGCCGCGGTTCATCGGGCCCGGGTGCATGATGGTGATGTCCCGCTTCGACTGCGCGAGACGCTCTTCGGTCACGCCAAAGACGCGATAGTACTCGCGCAGGGACGGGATGAATCCCTTCTCCATCCGTTCGAGCTGCAGCCGGAGCACGTTGAGCACGTCGGCCCATTCGATCGCCGCTTCGATCCGGTCGAACATCCTGACCCCGAGCTCTTCGATGCCGCGCGGCATCAGCGTGCGCGGACCGCAGACGCCGACCTCGGCCCCGAGCTTGGTGAGACCCCAGATGTTGGAGCGGGCCACGCGGCTGTGAAGGATGTCCCCGACCAGACAGACTTTCAGGCCTTCGATCCGTCCATGACGGTCCCGGATGGTGAGCAGGTCGAGGAGCGCTTGCGTCGGGTGCTCGTGCTTGCCGTCGCCGGCATTGATGACGTTCGAGCGGATCCGGCTGCCCAGGAACTGCGCGGCGCCCGAAGATCCGTGCCGGATCACCACCATGTCGATGCGCATGGCTTCGAGATTCCGCGCGGTGTCGACCAGGGTTTCCCCCTTCGAGACGGACGAACCCGAGGCGGCGACGTTCACCGTGTCCGCCGACAAACGCTTCTCGGCGAACTCGAACGAGATGCGGGTCCGCGTCGACGCCTCGAAGAAGAGATTGACGATGGTTTTGCCGCGGAGCGCCGGCACCTTCTTGATCGGCCGTTCCGACACTTCCTTGAACGGCTCGGCGGTGTCGAGAATGAGGCGAATTTGCTCCGGCGAAAGGTGCTCGAGGCCGACGAGATCCTTGCCCAGAGTCATCATGAACCCGTCCCGCGCAACACCGTCACCTCGTCCTTGCCGTCCAGCTCCTGCACGGAGACATCCACCCGGTCTTTCGGACCCGTCTTCACGCTCTTCCCCACGACGTCGGCGGCGATCGGAAGCTCGCGGCCACCCCGGTCCACCAGTACGCAGAGCGAGATGCGGCGCGGACGCCCGAAATCCGCCAGCTCATCGAGCGCGGCCCGGACGGTCCGGCCGGTATAGAGCACGTCATCCACGATCACCACGTGCCGGCCCGACAGATCGCCCGGAATCCGGGTCTCCCCGATCACCGGCTTGGGCCCCACGGTCTCGAGATCGTCGCGGTACAGGGTGATATCGAGCGCGCCGCGCGGGATGGACACGCCTTCATCCTTCTCGATCATCTGAGCCAGCCGCTCGGCCAGCTCCACACCGCGACGCTGAATGCCGATGAGGACCAGCTGATCGGCGGCGGGAGCGAGCTCCAGAATCTCGACCGCCATACGCTGAAGCGCCCGCGCAAAGGCACGGGCGTCGAGGAGAATGCTGCGATCTTGTGTGGGGGTCATTCCGAGCGTGAAAGGTAACTAGGGCACCACCGGGGTCAACGGCGGAGCCCCCGCGAGCACGGCCCGGACGTTGGCCACCGCCGTCTCGGCCATTTTGCGCCGGGTGGGCAGGGTCGCCGATCCGATGTGCGGGAGGAGCACCGTCCGGGGCGCGGCCCGGAGACGCGGATGGATGTCGGGCTCGTCGGTAAACACATCCAGTCCGGCCGCGCCCAGCCGGCCCTCCACCAGCGCCGCGGCGACCGCGTCTTCCCGTACCAGGTCGCCACGCGACGTGTTGATCAGGATCGCGCCCGGCTTCATCGCGGCCAGTGCGTCGGCATTGATCATTCCCTGCGTTTCCGGTGTCTTGGGAACGTGCAGCGTCACCACGTCGCTCTCACGCAGAAGGGGTCTCAGCTCCAGACGGGTCGCGCCGGTCGCCCGCTCGAACTCCGGCTTCGGTGTCCGGGACGCGTACGTGATCCGCATGCCGAACCCCAACGCCCGCTTCCCCACCGCCTGTCCGATCCGTCCCGCGCCGACGATCCCCAGCGTGGCGCCTTCGAGCTCGAGGCCCAGCAGCATCTGGGGGTGCCATCCAGTCCAATTCCCGGTCTTCACCATGTCCACGCCCGCGAGCAGCCGGCGCGCACAGGCGAGAATGAGGGCCCAGGTGAGATCGGCGGTCGCCGCGGTCAGCACATCCGGCGTGTTGGTGACGACGATCCGGCGCATCTCGGCGGCGACCAGATCGACGTTGTTGTGGCCGACCGCGCAATTCGCGACGATGCGGAGCTTCGGGAGTCTCTTGAACTCCGTGCCCCCCATCCAGCGGGTGAGCAGCGGCACGGCCCCGACGAACTCCCCCTCCGGCGTCGGCTCGTCGGAGCGCACCCAGGTCACGTCGAGTCCCTCGAGGCATGACGGGTCCAGCAATTCCCGCAGCTCGGCGGCGACGAACACCGGGAACCCGCTCAGGCGGCCCCCCGCCGCAACCGGCCGCGATCGACCTTGCCCAGGTGCGTCCGCGGAAGCGCGTCGACGAACGAGATCTCGCGCGGGGCCTTGAAGGGCTCGAGGCGTTCGCGCACGAACGCCTTCAGCTCCTCGGCGAGATCGGCGCGGCGGTCGAGCGTGACGACATAGGCGTGGGGTTTGACGAGGCCGCCGTCACCGGTGATGCCGACGACCGCCGCCTCACGGACGGCCGGATGCTGGAGGAGACAGCTCTCGACCTCCTGCGGCGAGAGCCACTTGCCCGAGACCTTGAGCATTTCATCGGCCCGCCCGTGGTGGGTGAAGTACCCGTCGGCGTCCCGCGAGACGAGATCCCCACACACCACCCAGTCGCCGCGGAACGTGCGCCGGGTCTTCTCCTGCAGCTGCCAATACCCCAGGCCCTGTGAATTCCCGCGAACCCAGAGCAGGCCCACCTCGCCGGCCGGGACCTCGATCCCGCTGTCATCGGCCGCCTTCACTTCGAATCCCGCCACCACCTGCCCGAGCGTCCCGGGCTTCACTGCCCCGACGCGATTGGTCAGGAAGATGTGCCACATTTCCGCGGTGCCGAGTCCGTCGAGGAGCTCCACGCCGAAGGTCTCTTTCCATCGGTGGTAGAGCTCCACCGGCAGCGCCTCTCCCGCGGACGTCGCGAATCGCAGACTCGAGAGGTCCTGCCTGGGGGCGTCCGGGTGACTGACCATCCGGTTCACCATCGTCGGAACGTTGATCAGCACGGTGGGCCGGTGTTTCGCGATGCGGGTGAAGAGGGCCTCAGGCGTAGACGGTTCTTCGAACAGGATGGCCCGCGCGCCCACCGAGAATGGAAAGAACAGGTTGGCGCCCATCGCGTACCCGAAGAAGAGCTTCGGGACGGACACCGTGATGTCGTCGGCACGGTATCCTACCGTGTTCTTGGCGTAGCACTCGGTCGTGTTGGCGTACGACCCGTGGGTCTGCACCACCGCTTTGGGCTGGCCGGTCGTCCCACCCGAGAAGAGCCAGATGGCCGGGTCATCCCGGTGCGTCGGGAAGGTTTCGATCGAATCGGGCAGCGTTTCCAGACGGAGCGTCACGTCGGGCGCATCGACTTTCAGTACGCGCTTCAGGGTGGGGGCGCCCGCGGCCGCCGCCACGAAGGCCGGCGCCGAGGGTCCCGCGACCAGGACCGCGGTGGCGCGCGTGTAGTCGTAGAAGTACGCGATCTGCTCCGGCGTCAGCTGCGGGTTGACCATCACTACCACGGCGCCAATCTTGAGGATGCCGAACAGCGCGCCCACAAATGCCGGACCGTCTGGCAGCGCGATGAGCACGCGTTGCTCGGGGGAGACCTGAGCCTCGCGCAAGAGATGCGCGAAGCGGCTCGCCAGACGGTCGACTTCCGCATACGTGTACGTTCCCTGATCCGTCAGCAGCGCCGGCCGCGCCCCGAGTCCCTCGGCAATCCGGGCTCCTAGAAAGTAGTCGGCGATATTGAACCGCTCGGGAGGCTCGAAGACCATATGATGGAAGGAATCTGGTGCCGGTTCGCGAGCTAGGCGAGTTGTCCTGGACCGACATCCAGGCACTCGATCGGTCGCGGGTCGTGGCCATCCTTCCTCTGGGTGCCGTCGAAGCGCACGGACCGCATCTGCCCTTGGGCACCGACGTCATCATCGCCGAAGCGATGGCGCGGGCCGGCGCGGAGCTCCTTCTCCCGCAGGGTATCCAGCCACTCCTGCTGCCGGCGCTGCCGTATGCGCCCGCGCCCTACGCCGCGGACTTCCCCGGCACCATCTCGATCGACCCGCACGCGGTCACGTCGACCATTCAGGCGATCGCCTCGAGTCTCTCGCGGCATGGGATCCGGTTCCTGGCACTCGCCAACGCGCATTTCGATCCCGTCCAGGTCCGGGCGGTCCGGGACGCCGTGCACGGCACCGAAGCCGTGGTGATCTTCCCGGACCTCACGCGCCGCGCCCTGGCCCAACGCCTGACGGCGGAGTTCCAGAGCGGCGCCTGTCATGCCGGCCGCTACGAGACGTCGATCGTGATGGCGGCCCGCCCTGAGCTGGTTCATGAGACCCTGCGCACCGCCCTGCCGGCGAATAACCGCTCATTGGTCGAAGCGCACGCCGCGGGACAGACGACCTTCAGGGCCGCGGGCGGCGCCGATGCCTATTTCGGTGCTCCGGCCGAGGCGTCCGCGACCGAAGGCCGGGAATCGATTGCGAAACTGGGGGAAATCCTGGCGGACGCCGTCCGTGAGGTGATGCGATGAGTGCGCCCGTCCTGGCCGGCAAACGCGCGGTGATTACCGGCGGTGGCCGCGGAATCGGCGCCGCCGTCGCGCGGGCGCTCGCGGATGCCGGGGTCGGCGTGCTCGTCGCGGCGCGGTCCCGCGCCGAAGTCGAGGCGGTGGCGAACGCGCTGCGCGCGCAAGGACACCGCGCCAGCGCCGCCACCGCGGACGTCACCAGGCCCGAGAGCGTCAACGCCCTCGCCCGCACCGCCACCGAGGTGCTCGGCGACATCGACATCCTGATCAACAACGCGGGATCGTCCTCGTCGGCACCCCTGAAGCGGACGACGCTGGAGGAATGGAACCGCCTGCTCGCGGCCAATGCGACGAGTACGTTTCTCTGCACCCAGGCCTTTCTCCCCGGCATGCTGGACCGGAAATGGGGCCGGGTGGTGAACCTCGCCTCCGTCGCCGGGCTCTTCGGTGCGAAGTACATCGCGGCCTATAGCGCGGCGAAACACGCGGTGGTCGGGTTCACCAAATCGATGGCCGCCGAGGTCGCCGGCTCGGGCGTGACGGTCAACGCGGTGTGTCCCGGATATGTCGACACACCGATGACCGACCAATCGCTCGAGCGCATGATGCAGACCACCGGGAGGTCGCGCGCCGAGGCTCTCGAGGCGGTGCTCGCGCACTCGGGCCAAAGCCGGCTGATCACGCCCGACGAGGTGGCCCGGGCCGTGATGGCGGTGTGCAACGGATCGGAGACGGGCGCGACGGTGCTTCTCGATGGAAAGGGACCAGCGTGAGCTTCGACGTCATCAACCCCGATCCCCCCGGACAGCCTAAGGGCTGGAACAACGGCATGCTGGCTCCTGCCGGGGGCCGCGTGCTCTTCGTCGCCGGTCAGACGGCTCCGGAGGCGGGTGGGCTGGTGGCCCAGTGGGCCATGGCACTGAGTCAGGTTCTGTCGATCGTGCGCGCCTCGGGCGGCGGACCCACCGACATCGGCCGGATGACCGTCTACGTCACGAGCAAGACCGATTACCTGGCCAACCTCCAGGCCCTTGGTGAGGTCCATCAGAAAGCCATGGGGAAGCACTACCCCGCGATGGCCCTGGTCGAGGTCTCCGCCCTCCTGGACCAAGCGGCCGTGGTCGAGATCGAAGCCACCGCGGTGATCGGCTGACCATGGCCATCTTGCCCAAGTCCTTCCTCTATGAAGTCGATTCCGGGACCGGTGTGGCGACGATCACGCTCAACCGGCCCGACCGCCTGAATGCCCTCACCTTCCAGGTCTACGAGGAGCTGCGGGACGTCTTCCGGGCTTTGGACTCGGAGGCCGGCGTCAGGGCCATCGTGATCACCGGCTCGGGACGCGCGTTCTGCTCCGGCGGTGACGTCGAGGACATCATCGGCCAGCTCTTCTCCCGGGACGCGAAGGGACTGCTGGACTTCACCTGGCTCACCTGTGACCTGATCCTCGCCATGCGGCTCTGCCGGCGCCCCATTGTCGCCGCCCTGAATGGCACCGTGGCCGGCGCGGGCGCGGTGATCGCGGCCGCGTGTGACATCCGCATCGCGGCGGAGTCCGCCAGGATCGCCTTCCTCTTCACCCGGGTCGGCCTTTCGGGCGCGGACATGGGAGCCGCTTGGTTGCTACCCCGGCTGGTGGGCCTCGGGCGGGCGACCGAGCTCCTGATGACGGGCGACTTCATCGATGCGTCCCGCGCGCTGGAAATCGGGCTCTACAACCGCGTGGTGCCCGTCGATCGCGTGGTGGCGGAAGCGCGGGAGTTCGCGGCGCGGCTCGCCCTTGGGCCCTCAAAGGCGCTCGCGGTCACCAAGGAGGCGCTGAACCGCGAAGCCGCGATGGATCTGGAACAGGCGCTCGAGCTCGAGGCCAAGTTGCAAGCCGAGCTGATGCAGCATCCCAATTTCCGGGAATCGTATGAGGCGTTCAAAGCCAAGCGGCAGCCGAAATTTCAGTGATGCTCCCTGATCCCCGGCCCGTCCGGGCATTCCTCGACCCGAAGCACATCGACTTCGCGGCCCGAGTCGCCGAGTTCGCCGCGCGGGAGATCGCGCCGTTGCCGGCACCCGCCGACGACCCCGCAGCGCGGGTGCAAGCGAAGGAGATCCTCACTCGCCTGGGATCCGGGGGCTGGCTCGCGCCCATCGGCGACCAGGATTGGCGGTCGTGCTGCCTGGTGCGGGAAGCCCTCGGAGCCGCGTCCCCCCTCGCGGATGCCGTTTTCGCGCTGCAGGCGCTGGGGACCCTGCCGATCATGATGGGCTCCACCGACGATCTGGCGGCTCGCTGGCTCACGGCCGCGCTCCAGGGACGCGCCATGGGAGGCTTCGCCATGACGGAGCCCGAGGCCGGCTCGGACGTCGCGGCCATGGCCACCACGGCGCGTCGCGATGGGGCATTTTACGTCCTCGACGGGGTCAAGACCCTGATTTCCAATGCCGGGATCGCGGACTACTACGCCGTGTATGCCGTAACGGATCGGTCGAAGGGGACCAAGGGGATCACGTGTTTCGTGGTGCCCGCCGACACGCCCGGTTGCCGCTTCATTCGCCCCCTGATCCTCTCCTCCCCACATCCGCTGGGAGACATGGCCTTCGAGTCCTGCCGCATCCCGGCCGGGCAGCGTCTGGGTGCCGAGGGCGAGGGATACCGTCTCGGACTGGCGACCCTCGACCGTTTGCGCCCGACGGTTGGCGCCGCGGCATGTGGCATGGCGTCGCGGGCCCTGAGCGAAGCACTCGACCATGCGACGGCCCGAAAACAGTTCGGGAAACCCCTCGCCGACTTTCAGCTCGTGCAGGAAAAGCTTTCGCGCATGGCGACCGACCTGACTGCCGCGCGCCTGCTCGTATATCGCGCGGCGTGGGAGAAGGATCATGGCGCCGAGCGCATCACGCTCGAGGCGGGGATGGCGAAGGCCTTCGCGACCGAAGCCGCTCAGCGCATCATCGACGACGCCGTGCAGATCCTCGGCGGCCGCGGCGTACTGGCCGACCACCCCGTGGACCGGCTCTACCGCTCCGTGCGCGCTCTCCGGATTTACGAAGGAACGACGGAGATCCAGCACCTGGTGATCTCCGGGCAGCTCCTCAAGCAGCATCGAGGCGAGTCGTGAAGATCGTCTGCGTAGGGGGCGGCCCCGCCGGCCTCTACTTCTCCATCCTGATGAAGAAGGCCGACCCTTCCCACGACATTCTCGTGGTTGAGCGGAACCGGTTCGAAGACACCTTCGGCTTCGGCGTCGTGTTCTCCGAGGCCACCCAGGAGAACCTCCAGGCTGCCGATCCCGAGACCTTCGACGCCATGGCCAAGGCCTCGGCGCACTGGGATGACATCGACATCCACTACCAGGGCGGCGTCATCCGCTCGACGGGCCACGGCTTCTCGGGGCTCTCACGCCGAGCGATGCTCGAGATTCTGGCCCAGCGGGCGCGCGGGTTGGGTGTGCAGGTGGAGATCGGCCGGGACGTCACCGACCTCAAGGACTACTTGAAGACCGACCTGCTGCTCGCCGCCGACGGGGCGAACAGCATGGTTCGGGAGCGTTACGCCAAGCACTTTCAGCCGTCCGTCGACCTCCGGCCCAACCGGTTCGTCTGGCTCGGCACCACCCGCCCCTTCCCCGCCTTCACGTTCTACTTCAAGCACGACCGGCACGGGCTCTGGCGGGTGCATACCTACCAGTACGAGGAGGGCCACTCGACGTTCATCGTCGAGGCGCGCGAGGAGACCTGGCGCGCCGCGTGCCTGGACCGGGCCAGCGAAGACCAGACCATCGCGTTTTGTGAGGAATTGTTTGCCGAGGAGCTCGCCGGCCACCGGCTTCAGAAAAACCGGTCCATCTGGCGGCAGTTCGGCACCATCCGGAACGCGCACTGGCACCACGAGAACGTCGTCCTGATCGGCGACTCGGCGCACACCGCCCACTTCTCCGTCGGCTCCGGGACCAAGCTCGCGATGGAGGACGCGATCGTCCTCGCGCGCTCGCTGGCCACCCACGGGGATCGGGACGCAGCCCTGAACGCGTACGAGGCCGAGCGCCGTCCCCTCGTCGAAAGCCTCCAGCGGGCCGCGCAGGTCAGCCTCGCCTGGTTCGAGGACACTGAGCGCTACATGGACATGGACCCGGTGCAATTCGGGTTCAATCTTCTCACTCGGTCGCTCCGGATCACCCACGACAACCTGAAGGTGCGGGATCCGAAGTTCATGGCCGGAGTGGACGCGTGGTTCGCGAAGGGCGCGGCGAGGCAGTCCGGCGTCGCGATTCCCGCCGAGCCCGTGCC
>Ga0070730_10000998_pt1 | contig 28570 bp, 24 predicted proteins | sample Coa_R1_3_FD_66447 | JGI IMG/M metagenome (GOLD analysis project Ga0070730, IMG submission 66447) | Surface soil microbial communities from Centralia Pennsylvania, which are recovering from an underground coalmine fire - Coalmine... | ecosystem: Environmental > Terrestrial > Soil > Unclassified ... | reverse complement strand
CGGCATGACCTTGGCGCCCACCCCGTCGAGCGGGATCAGCTTGGCGCCGTGGGTGAAAAATTCCGGCGCGCCGGCCTCATCGGTGTTGATGTGCGCCTCGCGGTGGCAGAGCACGCCGCCGTGCGGGGGCACCATCGAGGCCAGCGCCAGGCAGTTCGCCGCGGTGCCGGTCGTCACCCACAGCGCCGCGCAATCGGTGCCGAACAGATCGGAGAAGGCGCCGTCGAGCTTCCGGCTCAGCGCATCGCCGTCATAGGCGGTGTCGACCCGGTTGGCGGCGGCCAGCGCCTCCAGCACGGCGGGGGAAACGGCGGCGGCGTTGTCGGAGAAGAAGCGCATGGACGTGCCTTGCGGGCAACGGGGCGCGTCGTCAACGCCCCGGTGTTGACAGGCGCGCCGCGCTCGTCGAGCGCGTGGCGAGGTGACAACAGGGAAGACAGGCATGGACGGCTGGACGATCGGGATCATCGGGGGTTCGGGGCTCTATGCGCTGGAAGGCCTCGAGGATACCCGCTGGCATGAGGTCGAGACGCCGTGGGGCGCCCCCTCCGATCGTGTCCTCTCGGGCCGCATCGGCAGCACCCGGCTGCTGTTCCTGCCGCGCCACGGCGCCGGCCACCGCATCAGCCCCACCGACATCAATGCGCGCGCCAATATCGATGCGCTCAAGCGGCTGGGCGCAACCGACATCCTCGCCATCTCCTCGGTCGGTTCGCTGCGCGAGGAGCTGCCGCCGGGCCGCTTCGCCGTCGTCGACCAGTTCATCGACCGCACCGTCGGCCGCGCGGCGAGCTTCTTCGGCACCGGCCTCGTCGCCCATGTCTCGCTGGCCGACCCGACCTGCCCGCGCCTCTCCGCCTTCGCGGCGGCAGCGATCGAGGCGGCGGGCGGCGGCGTCTCGACCGGCGCCACCTATCTGGCGATGGAAGGCCCGCAATTCTCCACGCGCGCGGAAAGCATGGTCTACCGCCAGTGGGGCGCCGACGTGATCGGCATGACCGCGATGCCCGAAGCGCGGCTCGCCCGCGAGGCCGAGCTGCCCTACGCACTGGTCGGCATGGTCACCGACTATGATTGCTGGCGCGAGGAAGAAGCCGGTGTAGTCGCCACCGACGTGGTGGCGCAGATGCACGCCAACGCCGTCACCGCGCGCCGCTTTGTCACCGCCTTCGCCGCCGCGCTGCCGGCCGATCGCACAGCCTCGCCGATCGACACCGTGCTCGATCACGCGATCCTGACCGCCCCGCACGGCCGCGACGCCGCGCTGGCGGGCAAGCTCAAGGCGATCCTCGCGCGCTTTTCAGCGAGCCAGGGGGCCTGATCGCCGATTCCTCACCTTTCGATAATATCGAACAGTGGCGACAATTTTATCCGAGTATTCAGGATAGCGCGTGTCCCCCTATACCCCCTCTCGAGCTGGCGGCGGCCGATCGGCCTGCTGCCTCCGAGTTGGGAGAAATCCGATGATCGAGTTGCGCCCCTTCGCCTCGCTGGGCGGTGAAAATCATGGCTGGCTGAACGCCAAGCACCATTTCTCCTTCGCCAATTATTATGATCCCAAGCGGATGAACTGGGGCAATGTCCGCGTCTGGAACGACGACGTCATCCAGCCGCAGACCGGCTTCCCGCCGCATCCGCACCGCGACATGGAGATCATCACCTATGTCCGCACCGGCGCGATCACCCACCAGGACAATCTGGGCAACAAGGGCCGCACCGAAGCCGGCGACGTGCAGGTGATGTCGGCCGGCACCGGGATCGCGCATTCCGAATATAATCTGGAGAACGAGGTCACCACGATCTTCCAGATCTGGATCCTGCCGACCCGCACCGGCGAAAAGCCGAGCTGGGGCGCCCGTCCCTTCCCGAAGGGCGAACGCTCGGGCAAGTTCGTGACGCTCGCCTCGGGCTTCGCCAATGACGACGACGCCCTGCCGATCCGCACCGACGCCCGCGTCGTCGCGGCGACGCTGAAGGCCGGCGAGACGGCGGAATATGCGCTCGGCCACGATCGCCGCGCCTATCTCGTGCCCGCCACCGGCGCGGTCGAGATCGAGGGCGTGCGTGTCAACGCCCGCGACGGCGCCGCCGTCCAGGACGTGGACACGCTCAAGGTGACCGCGATCGAGGACAGCGAAGTGGTGTTCGTCGACGCGGCGTGACACATTCGGTTCGGGACGGCCGGCTCCCCCTTGGCCGTCGTCCCGCAAGGCCGCCGGGGTTCTCCCCCCTCCCCGGCCCCGGCGGCCCACCCTTTGACGATCATGGAGATCGACATGACTCTACGTTCGAGCGATGTGGCCGGTGTCGACATGGTGATCCTGCCGCCGGTGCGCGATCTGGGCGACGGCTTCAGCGTGCGCCGCGCGCTGCCGTCCGCGCATCGTCGCATGGTCGGCCCCTTCATCTTCCTCGACCAGATGGGCCCGGCCGCCTTCACCGGCGGCGAAGGCCTGGATGTCCGCCCGCACCCGCATATCGGGCTGGCGACGGTCACCTATCTGCTCGACGGCGAGATCATGCACCGCGACAGCGTGGGCTCGGTGCAGCCGATCCGTCCGGGCGAGGTCAACTGGATGACGGCGGGCTCCGGCATCGTCCATTCCGAGCGTACGCGGCCCGAACTGCGCGCCTCGGGCTCCAGCCTGTTCGGTCTCCAGACCTGGGTGGCGCTGCCCAAGGCGCAGGAGGAGATTGACCCCTCCTTCTCCCACTACAAGGCCGATGAGATCCCCTCCACCGAGGGCGAGGGCGTTAAGCTGACACTGGTCGCAGGCACCTCCGACGGGTTGCGCTCGCCGGTGAGGACCTTCTCCGACATGGTTTATGCCGACATCATGCTCCAGGCCGGCGCCCGCTACCGGCTCAAGGCCGAGCACGTCGAACGCGCGATCTATGTCGTCGAGGGCGCGATCGAGGTCGCGGGCCAGAGCGGCGGCTTCGCCAGCGGCGAACTGGTGATCTTCCGCCCCGACGCCGAGATCGTGCTGATCGCCAGCGACGGCGCGGCGCGGCTGATGCTGGTCGGCGGCGAGCCCATGGCCGAGAAGCGCCACATCTACTGGAACTTCGTGTCGAGCGAGCCCGAACGGATCGAGCAGGCCAAGGCCGACTGGCGCGCCCAGCGCTTCGTGCCCGTGCCCGACGAACCCGACTTCATCCCGCTGCCCGAAGACCCGCTCCCCGTCCGTTATCCGTGACGAGTCCGCCGCCGCCTGTTATCAGACGGCGATGGACGCGGCGCTGCCCGACCCCTTGCGCGAATCGCTCGCCCTTGTGGCAGACGCGATGCGCGCGGCGCGCGATCCCTGGTGGATCATCGCCAGCGCCGCGATGGCGCTGCACGGCGCCCACCCGATCCATGTCGCCGATGTCGACCTGCTGACGAGCGAGCGCGATGCCGCCCGACTGATCGCCGCGCTCGACCTCCAGCCTGTGCCGCCGGACGGCTCCGCGCAGTTCCGCTCCGCCCTGTTCGCGCGCTGGCTCACCCCGGCGCTTCCGGTCGAGATCATGGCGGGTTTCCAGGTGCATACCCCCGACGGCTGGCACAGCATCATCCCCGCGACACGCCATGCGGTGCAGCTCGACCGGCGCATGCTGTTCGTGCCCGCGGCGGACGAGCTGATCACCCATTGCAAGCTGTTCGCCCGCCCCAAGGACGAACAACGTGCGACGATTCTGCAACGCCTCACAAGCTGATATTGTCTCGGGCCAAGCCGTGCTTGAGCCCACAAGTCACTCCTGTTACGGGGCCGCGACTCTCCGAAGACGGGAGAGCAGGCCGCTTTAGAGGATGCCGGCCACAAGGGGGTTCTACATGATCGCGAAGTCTGACCGGACGTTCATCGCGCGCACGCTTTTCTGCGGCGCATCTTTCCTTGCCGTCACGCTCGCCGCTGCTTCGGCGCAGGCGCAGACCAGCGGCTCCACCACCGACGCGCAGCCGGCCGCTGCCACCGACAAGGGCCCGGGCGAGATCGTCGTCACCGCGTCCCGTCGTGCGGAATCGGCCAAGAACGTGCCTGTCGCGGTCGACGCGATCGGCGGCGAAAAGCTGGCCGTGCTGAATTCGAGCGGCCTCGACATCCGCTTCCTGTCGTCGCGCACGCCGAGCCTTCAGATCGAAAGCTCGTTCGGCCGCACCTTCCCGCGCTTCTACATCCGCGGCCTCGGCAACACGGATTTCGATCCCAACGCCGCGCAGCCGGTGTCGATCGTCTATGATGACGTCGCGCTCGAGAGCAATTTCCTGAAGTCCTTCCCGGTCTTCGATCTCGAGAACGTCGAAGTGCTGCGCGGTCCGCAGGGCACCCTGTTCGGGCGCAACACCCCGGCCGGCGTGATCAAGCTCGATTCGCAGAAGCCGACCGACCATTTTGGCGGCTATCTCACCGGCTCGCTGGCGACCTACAAGACGGCCAATGTCGAGGGCGCCATCGGCGGCCCGATCGCCGACGGCCTCGACTGGCGCGCCTCGGGCATTCTGCAGCGCCGCGACAACTGGGTTACCAACGACTCGACCACCGGCAACGCGCCCAGGCATCTGGAAGGCTATCGCGACCTCGCCGGCCGCTTCCAGCTCGGCTACACCTCGGGCAACTTCCACGCGCTGTGGAATATCCACGGTCGTGACCTCAACGGTTCGCCCCGTATCTTCCGCGCCGGCCTGTTCACGCCCGGCAGCAACCACTTCCAGCCCGGCTTCGACAAGGATCATGTCGCGATCGACGGTCTGAGCGAACAGAAGCTCAGCCAGTGGGGCAGCAACCTTCACCTCGACTACAAGTTCGAGGGGATCGGCACGCTCTATTCGATCACCAGCTACGAGCATGCCCACGTCAAGAGCCTCGGCGACATCGACGGCGGCAACGCCTATCCGTTCCCGACCGGCATCGGCAACCCGATCGGCTTCCCGCCGGCCCTCAACGCGGGCGGCTTCCCCGACAACACCGGCGACATCGTCCGTCCGAAGGAATTCAGCCAGGAAGTCCGCTTCCAGTCGGAAGAATTCAACGGCATCCGCTTCCAGGGCGGCGCATACTACTTCCACCAGCGGCTGAAGTATCACGAGCTCGATTTCAACGCCGCCGGCGTGCAAGATGGCGACATCTTCCACAACGACAAGAACGAGAATTACGGCATCTTCGCCTCGGGCGAATACAAGGCCACCGACAAGCTGACGCTGCGCGCCGGCGTCCGCTACAGCCACGACAGCAAGAAGGACTTCGTGTCGGGCAACACCCCGGGCGTCACCGGCGGCCTGACCCTGCCGATCACCACCCCGGCCAAGGGTCATGACGTGACCTGGGATGCCAGCGCCACCTACGCGCTCACGCCGCAGCTCAACCTCTACGCGCGCGTCGCGACCGGCTATCTTGGGCCGGCGATCCAGGATCGCGTCGCGTTCGGCAGCATCCCCAGCGTCGCCAAGAAGCAGACCACGATCTCGGGCGAAGGCGGCTTCAAATATGAGAGCCGCGATCGCACGGTCCACTTCGATCTCGACGGTTACTGGTGGCGCACCAAGGATCTACAGCTGACGGCCGTCGGTGGGCAGGGCAACTCGGCCGCGCTCATCAACGCCAATCACGCGGTGGGCTACGGCGTCGAGACCCAGCTCAACGTGCGGCCGATGCCGCATCTCGAGTTGACCGCCGGCGGCAGCTGGAACTTCACCGAGATCCGCGATCCGAACATCTCGGTCGGCATCTGCGGCGCGGCCTGCACCGTCACCGATCCGCTCAACGCGGCCGGCCGTGCGATCATCAACGGCAACGATCTGCCGCAGGCGCCGCGCTATGTCGCCAACCTGACGGCGCGCTACGGCATCCCGCTCAGGAATGGCGGCGAGATCTTCGCCTACACCGACTGGGCGTACCGCTCGAAGATCAACTACTTCCTCTACACGGCCAAGGAGTTCCGCGGCCGCTCGCTGACGGAAGGCGGTCTGAAGATCGGCTACAAGACGCCGAAGAACTGGGAAATCGCGGCGTTCGCCCGCAACATCACCAACCAGATCCGCTCGATCAGCGCGATCGACTTCAACAACCTCACCGGCATGATCAACGATCCGCGGATCATCGGCGGCGAGGTGAAGATCAACTTCTGATCCTTCCCGATCGGAATGCCTTAAAGGGGGCGGCTCTACGCAAGTGGAGCCGCCCTTTCGCTATGTCCGTCCGGTGCCCCTTGAACGGCCCCGCCCCATGCCGCAAAGACGGAGGCCATGATCGACGCGTTCCGATCCGGCCGAAACAGGCTTCGGACGATCGCGCTGGCGTTGCTCGCCTGCGCGCTGACGCTGCGTCTGCTCATTCCCGCCGGCTGGATGCCCGTTGCCGACGCGCAGGGTTTCCATCTCACGCTCTGTTCGGGTGCCGGGCCGCTGGAGATCCCCCCCGCCCATCCCATGGCGGGCATGGCGCATCACGGCGTACATCATCACGATCATCACCATGATCAGGGCATGCCCGATCACCCCTGCGCCTTCGCAGGGCTGGGCCTCGCCCTCGCCGAGCCGGTGCTGCCCGCGATCGCGCTGATCGCCCCCGCCATCGAAGCGCCCGTTGCCATCATCCCCGCTGCCGTTGCGATCGGGCGCGGCCTCGCCGCCCCGCCGCCGCCGCCCACCGGACCGCCTGCCCTCGGCTGATCACACGCCGTGCGCCCGTGCGCGCGGCCGATGCCCTTTCAGCCGATGGAAACCAAGATGAGAACCCCTCCGCGTGCGCTGCTGCGTACGCCCCTGCTGCCGCTGGCGATCGCCGCGGCACCGGCGCTTGCCGCCGACCTGCCGTCTGCGCCCCACCCCGAGGACATCCTCGTCACCGCGCAGACCCAGCAGCAGACGATCGAGAATGCGCCGTCGACCCGCGCCAGCATCGACGCCGCCACCATCGCCACCACGGTCAACGCCGTGACCGTGGAGGACACGATCAAATATCTGCCGAGCCTGCTCGTCAGGAAGCGCCATATCGGCGATACGCAGGCGCCGCTCGCCACGCGCACCTCGGGGCTCGGCGCCTCGGCGCGCAGCCTGATCTATGCCGACGGCGCCCTGCTTTCGGCGCTGATCGGCAACAACAACACCAACGCCTCCCCGCGCTGGAGCCTCGTCAGCCCGCAGGAGATCGCCCGCATCGACGTGCTCTACGGCCCCTTCTCGGCCGCCTATCCGGGCAATTCGATCGGCGCGGTGGTCAACATCACCACCCGGCTGCCCGACAGGCTGGAAGCCACGATCAACGCCAGCACCAGCGTCCAGCGCTTCAGCCAGTACGGCACGCGGGACACGTTGCCGACCACCCAGATTGGCGGCACGGTGGGCGACCGCTTCGGCCCGCTCGCGCTGTTCGCCAGCGTCGACCATGTCGCCAGCCACGGCCAGCCTTTGCTCTATGTCACCGGCGCGCAGCCGGCCGGCACCAGCGGCAGCTTCGCCTCCTCGACCCGCACCGGGCTTCCGACCCAGGTGCTCGGCGCGAGCGGGATCGAGCACCAGCTCCAGGATCATATCAAGTTCAAGGCGGCGCTGGACGTCACGCCCGAGATCCGCCTCACCTATGTCGCCGGGCTGTTCCTCAACGACACCGACGCGCACGCCGACACCTATCTCACCGACACCACCACCGGGCAGCAGGCCTTCACCAGCGGCTTTTCGAGCGGGATCTATCATCTTGACGAGCGCCACTGGTCACACAGCGTTGCGGCGACCGACCATGGCTACCGCTTCGACTGGCAGGTGATCGGCACGCTCTACGATTTCGCACATGACGTGCAGCGTACGCCGACTGCGCTGCTGCCGGGCGCGCTCAGCGGCGGCAAGGGCAATATCACCCGGCTCGACGGCACCGGCTGGAAGACGATCGACGCCAAGGGCGTGTGGCGATCCGACGACGCGGCCACGCACAGCATCAGCTTCGGCGCGCATGGCGACTGGTTCACGCTGAAGAGCGATCGCTTCGCCACCAACGACTGGATCCATGGCAGCCAGGGCGCGCTCAACCTCCAGTCGCGAGGCAAGACGCGCACCGCCGCCGTCTGGGCGCAGGATGCGTGGAAGCTGTGGCCACATTTCACGCTGACGGTCGGCGGCCGCTACGAGTGGTGGAAGGCCTATGATGGCGTGAATTTCTCGCTCACGCCGGCGATCCTCGCTAACCAACCCACGCTGTCGGCGCATCGCTTCTCGCCCAAGGCCTCGCTCGCCTGGGATCCGAACGCCGCCTGGACGGTGCGCGCCTCGTTCGGCGAGGCGTGGCGCTTCCCAACGGTGGGCGAACTCTATCAGATCGTGACGACGCCGGTACCAGCCGTGCCCAACCCTAACCTCAAGCCCGAACGCGCGCTCAGCGAGGAACTGTCGGTCGAGCATCACGACGCGCATGGATCGATCCGGCTTTCCTTCTTTAACGAGGCGGTGAAGAATGCGCTGATCTCGCAGACCGGGACACTGCCGGTGATCCCGGTGCAGGTCGGTACCTTCGTGCAGAATGTCGACCGGACGCGAGCGCGTGGCGTCGAGTTGGCCGTGCAGCGCACCGATCTGCTGCCCCGCTTCGATCTGTCGGGCAGCGTCACCTATGCCGATGCGACCACGCGCAAGGACAGCGTGCTGCCCGCCGCCGAGGGCAAGCTGCTCCCGCAGGTGCCACACTGGAAGGCGACCATGGTGGGCACCTGGCGGCCGACCGACCATGTCTCGCTCACCGCCGCGGGCCGCTACTCCAGCCGCAATTTCGGCGCGATCGACAACAGCGATGTGGTCGGCAACGTCTATCAGGGCTTCTACAAATATTTCGTCGTGGATCTGCGCGCCGACCTGAAGGTCAACGAGCATATGCATGTCGCGCTCGGCGTCGATAATGTGAACAACGACAAATACTTCCTCTTCCACCCCTTCCCGCAGCGCAGCGTCTTCGCGCAAGCGGGGTGGAAGCTCTAATCGCTCAGCCCGCCGCCTCCGCCAGCATCCAGTCGCGCAGCTGGCGGAGGCCCGAGGATTGCAGTCGCGCGGGCGGATAGACGAGATAATAGGCCCGCGCGCTCGGCAACGGCAGGTCGATCGGCGACACCAGCGCGCCCGATGCAAGTTCGGGCTCGATCAGAAAGCTCGGCACCAGCGCCGCCCCCGCACCCGCCGCCGCCGCCTGCGCCAGCATCAGGAAGTGCGAGAAGCCCGGCAACGGCCCCTCCGGCACATGATCGATGCCCGCCAGCGCGAACCAGCGCGCCCACGCATCGCGCCGGTTGGACTGGACGAGCAAGGGCAGCTTCGCGAAATCGGCCGGTGCCCGGATCCCCGCCGCGAGCGCAGGCGAGACCACCGGGATCACCGCCTCATGGAACAGCAGATCGCACGCCGCCCCCGGCCAGTCGGGCCGGCCGAAATGGATCGCGGCGTCGAAGGGCTCGGCGGCGAAGTCGAACTCGTCGGTGCGCGCCGCAAAGTTGACGATCAGGTCCGGATGCCGCTCGGTGAGGCGCGGCAGGCGCGGCGCCAGCCAGCGCATCCCGAAGCTCGGGAGTGTGGCGAGCTCCACGACGCGCTGCTGCGGCCGTTCCGCCGCCCGCGCGGTTGCGCGCCGGATCTGGGCGAGCGCCGGCACGATCTCGTCGGCATAGCCGCGCCCGACTTCGTTGAGGCTCACCCGCCGCCCGGCGCGATCGAACAGCGGCGCGCCGATCCATTCCTCGAGATTGGCGATCTGGCGACTGATCGCGCTCTGCGTCAGCCCCACCTCGGCGGCGGCGCGGGAAAAGCTGCCATGGCGCGCAGCCGCCGCGAAGCTGTGCAGCATCGCCATCGGCGGCAATGTGCGGCGATCCTCCTCGCTCATTCCATTCCCTCATGAGGATGTGAGGCTTTTACGTTTGTATGTGCCGCGCACGAGGTCAATAGACATGCGATCTATGCACAAGGAATGAGTCGATGACCAGCCCGATCATGCCCGTCTACAACCCCGCCCCCGTCACCCCTGTGACCGGCGAGGGCATCTGGCTCACCGAGGCCGACGGCACACGCTGGCTCGATTGCATCAACGGCGTCGCCACCAACGCGCTCGGCCATTGCCACCCCGTGCTGGTCGAGGCGCTGACCAGGCAGGCAGGCAAGCTCTGGCACACCTCCAACGCGCTACGCGTCCCCGGCCAGACCGAGCTTGCCGCCAAGCTCACCGCCCACAGCTTCGCCGACCGCGTGTTCTTCTCCAACACCGGCACCGAGGCGGTGGAGTGCGCGATCAAGGCCGCGCGCCGCTATCATAAGGTCAACGGCCAGCCGGAGCGCTTCGAGGTGATCGGCTTCACCGGCTCCTTCCACGGCCGCACCTATGGCGCGATCAACGCCTCGGGCAATCCGGCCTATCTCGACGGCTTCGGCCCGCCGCTGCCGGGCTTCCTTCACCTCTCGATGGACGACCACGCCGCCTTCGCCGAAGCCGTCGCGCGGCCGGGCATGGCAGCGGTAATCGTCGAGCCGGTGCAGGGCGAAGGCGGCGCGCGTGCGTTCTCGGGCGAGGATCTGCTGCGCCTGCGCCAGCTCTGCACCCAGCATGGCGTGCTGCTGATCCACGACGAAGTGCAGAGCGGCATGGGCCGCACCGGCAAGCTGTTCGCGCACCAGTGGTTCGAGGGCACCGCGCCCGACATCATGGCGATCGCCAAGGCGCTGGGTTCGGGCTTCCCGGTGGGCGCCTGCCTCGCGACCGAAGAGGCCGCCAAGGGCATGGTCGTCGGTACCCACGGATCGACCTTCGGCGGCAACCCGCTCGGCATGGCGGTGGCGCTCGCCGCCTTCGACGTGATCGCGAGCGAAGAGACGCTGGCCAACGCGCGCACCGTCTCGGAGCATCTCCGCGCCGGCCTCCAGGCGGTGGCCGATCGCAACCCCGACATGATCGTCGAGCTGCGCGGCAAGGGGATGCTGGTCGGCCTCAAGCTCAAGCCCAACAACCGCGAATTCCTGACCAAGGGCTGGGCGCAGCACATCCTGCTGTCGGGCTGCGGCGACAATTGCGTGCGCATCCTGCCGCCGCTGGTGCTCACCGCCGAGGAGGCCGACGAGATCGTCCGCCGCGTCGAGGCGACCTGCGAGGCGATGCGCGTGCAACTGGCCGCGGTGGCGTGATAGAGACGCACCCATGACGAACTTCCGCTCCGCCAACCCCGCCACCGGCGAGACCCTCTGGGAAGGCGTCGCCGCCGGCCCGGCCGAGGTCAACGCCGTCCTCGCCAAGGCCCGCGCCACGTTCGAGGGCTGGTCGGTGACGCCGCTCGACGAGCGCATCGCCTTCGTCCGCGCCTTCAAGGCCCGGCTGGAGGCGAACGCTGACACGCTCGCCCGCGCCATCTCGCAGGAGACGGGCAAGCCGGCGTGGGAGGGCCGCCAAGAAGCCGCCACGATGGTCGCCAAGGTCGAGACCTCGATCAAGGCGCAGGCCGATCGCGCCGGTGAGCGGGAACAGGGCATGGCCTTCGGCCGCGCCATTCTGCGCCACCGTCCGCATGGCGTGATGGCGGTGCTGGGGCCGTACAACTTCCCCGGGCACCTGCCCAACGGCCATATCGTGCCCGCGCTGCTGGCAGGCGACACGGTGGTGTTCAAGCCGTCCGAAGAGACGCCGCTGGTCGGTGAGATCATGGCGAAGTGCTGGGCCGAAGCGGGCCTGCCCGACGGCGTGTTCAACCTCGTGCAGGGCGGGCGCGACACCGGTGCGGCGCTGCTCGACGGGCATATCGACGGGCTGCTCTTCACCGGCTCGGCGGGCGCGGGCGCGCATTTCCGGCGCGTGTTCGTGGATCGCCCGGAAGTGATCCTCGCGCTCGAGCTGGGCGGCAACAACCCGCTGATCGCGTGGGACGGCGATCGGCAAGCTGTCGCTTCGATCGTCGTCCAGTCGGCCTTCATCACGTCCGGCCAGCGTTGCTCCTGCGCGCGCCGGCTGATCGTGCCGGAGGGCGCGGAGGGTGACCGAATGGTCGAGGCCGTGGCCCAGATGGCCGACCGCCTCACCATCGGCCAGTGGGACGAGACACCCGAGCCGACCTTCGGCCCGCTCATCTCCGCCGCCGCCGCCGACAAGGCGCGCGAGGCGGTGGCCGCGCTCGTCGCCAAGGGTGCGAAGGTGCTCCGCCCGTTCGCAAAGATCGAAGGCCGCTCGGACGCCTATGTCACGCCCGCGATCCTCGACGTGACCGGGCTCGACGTGCCGGATGCGGAGATCTTCGCGCCGGTGCTCCAAGTGATCCACGTCGCCGACTTCGACGCCGCGATCCACGCTGCCAACGCCACGGCTTACGGCCTCTCGGGCGGCCTGATCTCGGCCGACGAGGCTTTGTGGCGCCGCTATGCGGACCGCGCGCGCGCGGGCGTGCTCAACTGGAACCGTCCGACCACGGGTGCTGCCGGCACCATGCCGTTTGGCGGGCTCGGTTCGTCGGGCAACCACCGCCCAAGCGCTTATTATGCGGCGGATTACTGCGCCTATCCCGTCGCGAGCTTCGAGGCCGGCGAGGTCGCGGACCTGTCGGCCGAGATCAAGGGCCTCAAGACCGCCGGATGAAGTCGACAAAGGCCCGCAAGGGCGCCGGCATCAACCGCCGGCTCGGATAATAGAGGAAGGGGCCGGAGAAAGGCTGCCACCAGTCGGGCAGCACCGGCTCCAGCCTCCTGTCCGCGAAGAACGGCGCCAGAAACCCCTCGAAGCTGGCGACGATGCCGAGCCCGGCTTCAGCTGCTGCCAGCTCGGTGTCGATATTGGTGCCGACGAAGGGGCCATCGGGCGTGATCCGCACCACCTCGCCGTCACGCTCGAACTCCCAGGACGGGCTGACCCCGCTGATGAAGCGATGACGGATGCAAGCATGGCCGAGCAGATCGCGCGGATGCTCTGGCCGCCCTCGCTCGGCTAGATAATCGGGCGCCGCCCCGCAGGCAAAGCGCTGCATGCGCGGCCCGATCGGCACCGCGATCATGTCCTGCTCCAGCCGCTCCTCATAACGGACGCCCGCGTCGAAACCGGCGGCAAGCACGTCGATGAAGCTGTCGTCGCTGGACAGCTCCAGCGTGATGCCGGGATGCGCCTTGAGGAAGCCCGCGACGATCGGCGGCAGCACCAGCCGGGTGACGGCGGACGGCGCGTTGAGGCGCAGCGTACCGGTCGGGCTGTCGCGGAAGCCGTTGACGACATCGAGCGCTGCCTCGACCTCGCCCAGCGCCGGCACCAATCGCTCGATCAGCCGTGCGCCGGCTTCGGTGGGCGTGACGCTGCGCGTGGTGCGATTGAGCAACCGCACGCCCAGCCGCTGCTCCAGCCGCCGCACCGCTTCGCTGAGCGTCGAGGCCGAGACGCCGCGCACCACCGCCGCGCCGCGAAAGCTGCGCGCGCGGGCGACGGCGGCGAAGGCATCGAGATCGGCCAGATCGGTCATTGTGCGAAGTCCCGTACAGCCCGTTCAATCCTAGCCGGATTATCGAACGTATCGCCAGAGCCCATAACAGCGCCACACCCCAAGGAGGCTGATCATGGAACTTCGCAAGCTTGGAATTACCGGCCCTCAGGTCTCGGCGCTCGGGCTCGGCTGCATGGGCATGTCGGGCATGTACGGCCCCGCCGACCGCGCCGAGGGTATCGCCACCATCCAGGCCGCGCTCGATGCGGGCATCACGCTGCTCGACACCGGCGACTTCTACGGCATGGGCCATAATGAGATGCTGATCGGCGAAGCGCTGAAGGGCATCGCCCGCGATCGCTATCAACTCAGCGTCAAATTCGGCGCGCTGCGTGATCCGGCCGGCAACTGGATGGGCTATGACGCGCGGCCCAAGGCGGTGAAGAGCGCGCTCGCTTATTCGCTCCAGCGGCTCGGCTCCGATCATATCGACATCTACCGTCCTTCACGCCTCGATCCCGACGTGCCGATCGAGGACACGATCGGCGCCGTCGCCGAGATGATCGAGAAAGGCTATGTCCGCTACATCGGCCTGTCCGAGATGAGCGCCGAGACGATCCGCCGCGCCGCCGCGGTGCATCCGATCACCGATCTCCAGATCGAATATTCGCTGATCTCGCGCGGCATCGAAGACGGCATCCTGCAGACCTGCCGCGAGCTCGGCATCGCAATCACCGCCTATGGCGTGCTGTCACGGGGACTGATCTCGGGCCATTTCAGCAAGGACCAGCTGGGCCAAGGTGATTTCCGTGCGATCGCGCCGCGCTTCCAGGGCGAGAATGTCGACGCCAACCTCGCGCTAGTCGAGGAACTGCGCCGCATCGCCGAAGCCAAGGGCGTGACGGTCGCGCAGATCGCCATCGCCTGGGTGGCGGCGCAGGGGCAGGATATCGTGCCGCTGGTCGGTGCGCGCCGCCGCGAGCGACTGACCGAGGCGCTGGGTGCGCTCGATGTCCGGTTCGACACCGCCGATCTCGACGCGATCGAGCGCGCGGTGCCCAAGGGTGCGGCGGCCGGCGATCGTTATCCTGCGAGGGCGATGGCCGACCTCGACAGCGAGCGGTAACCTCTCTCCTTCTCCCGCCTTCGCGGGAGAGGGTTGGGGTGAGGGTCTTCTGCTTCGACGCTCAGGAGCAGAGGAAGACCCTCATCCTCCCCACCGCCTCCGCGGCGGGGCCCCTCCTTCTCCCGCGAAAGCGGGAGAAGGCCTCTAGCCGACGCGGCGCACCCAGCCTTGGGGGCCCTCGATCCGGCCGCGCTGGATGCCGACGAGGGCGTCCTTCAGCATGTCGGTGGTCTCGCCACCGCCGCCATTGCCGATGGTGAAGTCGCCCGCCGTGCTCTTCACCTGACCGATCGGGGTGACAACCGCGGCGGTGCCGCAGGCGAACACTTCGCGCAGCTTGCCGGAGGCGGCATCCGCCCGCCATTGGTCGATCGAATAGGGTTCCTCGCGCACATCCATGCCCTTGGCGCGGGCGAGATGGATCACCGAAGCGCGGGTGATGCCGGGCAGGATCGTGCCGGTGAGCGGCGGCGTCACGATCGAGCCGTCGTCGAACAGGAAGAAGATGTTCATGCCGCCCAGCTCGTCGACCCAGCGATGCTCGACAGCGTCGAGGAACACCACCTGATCGCAGCCATGCTTGCTGGCCTCGGCCTGTGCGATCAGGCTGGCGGCGTAGTTGCCGCCGCACTTGGCCGCCCCGGTGCCGCCCGGCGCGGCGCGGGTGTAATCGTCGGACACCCAGACCGTGACAGCCTTCTTGCCGCCCTTGAAATAGGCGCCCACCGGGCAGGCGATCACGCAGAAGATATATTCTGACGCCGGCCGCACGCCGAGGAAGGTCTCGGAAGCGAACATGAAGGGGCGGAGATAAAGACTGCCCTCGCCGCCCGGGATCCACGCCTCGTCGATCTTGATGAGCGCCTTGATCGCGTCGAGGAACACCGCCTCGGGCACTTCCGGCATCGCCATGCGCCGCGCGGAGTCGTTGAAGCGGCGGGCGTTCTGCTCGGGCCGGAACAGGGTGACGCCGCCATCCTCGGCGCGATACGCCTTCATGCCCTCGAAGATTTCCTGCGCATAATGCAGCACCGCGCAGGCCGGATCGAGCTGGAAAGGCTTGCGCGCGCCGACCTTGGCGCTGTGCCAGCCCCGCCCCTCGGTCCACGTCACCGTCACCATATGATCGGTGAACACGCGGCCGAAGCCGGGATCTTCGAGCAGCGCGGCGCGCGCGGCCTCAGCCAGCGCCGCCGGGTTGGGCTCGATCGAAAACTGCAACTCGCCGTCCGCGTTCATGCACCGCTCCTTGGGTTTCTGGGCTCCCCCTTATCGGGCCACAGCGCGGCTTGCCACCCCCGCGCGGTACGCCGCCTTCTTCCGTAGTTCACCATGGACAAGCGAGCGCAAACGCGTCGCGTGAGGAGCGTCATCTGCCGCACGGCACCGTCGACCATCAAACCGCAGGCAAGGCTGTCGGCCTCATCGACAATATTGTTCAAAACGAACCTTTCGGGGGCATTTTGGTAACCTCGATCTCCTAACAGCTTCGGCCATCTTGGAGTCAGTCGATGGTGAGTATTCGCAGTGGTCCGCCGAATATGGCCGGCGGCAGGATCGATTCGTTCCTTCGCACGCTGTTCGACTGGTTCACCGGCCTGCCCCAGGAAGAAGCCGAAGCGTTTCGTCGCGATATTCTCGGTACCGTCATGCTGAGCCCGGCCGGACTGATGCTGTCCGGCCTCGGCATGCTGATGATGAGCGCGACGGCGATGATGGTGGCGGAAACCCGCTGGGCGACCGCCTGGTTCCTGTTCGACCTCGGCGCGCTCAGCCTGCGCCTGATCCCCACGATCCTCTATGACTGGCGCGGCCGGCCGATGCCCGGCGTTGTCGCGCGACGGCTGGTTTGCGTGGCCTTCCTTGTCTGCCTGGTGATCGGATGCGGCTGCGCGGCCTGCGTGATCGTCCACAAGCGGCCACTGACGATCGTCGCCAGCACCGCCATGATGGGGCTCGTTGCCGGGCTGTCGACCCGCTGGGCGGCGCTGCCCCGCCTCGCCCTGCCCGGCATCACGCTGATCGCGACGCCGTTCGTGCTCGCGCTGGCGACCACCGGATCGGGCAGCTTCCTGGTCGGCGCGTTCCAGTTCGCGGTGGTGGCGGCAGCGACGGCGGCGCTCACCATCCAGAACAACCGCACGCTGATCGCGCTATTCCGGGCCGAGCGGCGCAACCGCCTGCTCGCTGCCACCGATCATCTGACCGGGCTGCCTAACCGCGCGGGGCTGATCGCCGAGCTTGACCGGCTGCGCGAACGCGCCGCGGACGACGCCAGCGAGATCGCCTCGCTGTTCATCGACCTCGACAGCTTCAAGGCGATCAACGATCGCCACGGCCACGCCGTCGGCGACCGCGTGCTAGTCGAGATCGCGCAGCGGCTGCGCCGGGTGGCGGCGCCGCATTTCGTGTGTCGGCTGGGCGGCGACGAATTCGTCGTGCTGATGGAGGAAATCGATCGCGTCGGTGCCACCTTCGTCGCGCGGCACATCGCCGAACAGTTGGCCCAGCCGATCGACGGCTGCGCCCAGGAACCGCTGCGCGCCAGTGCCAGCGTCGGCATCGCCTTCGGCTCGATCGTCGACCGCAGCGCCGACCAGATCCTGGCCGACGCCGACAAGGCGCTCTACCTCGCCAAGGAAGCCGGCGGCGGCCAGCACGCCATCGACGAGCCACTGCGCGCGTCGGCCTGACGCGCGCAGCGCAGCGCCCGGTCAGGACGGGATGCGGTAATTGACCGTTTCGGTCTGCCCGGTGCAGCCCACCGCCTTGCCCTGGACGGTCGGCGGCACATAGCGGAAGCTGCTCACGGCCCGCTCGGTCGCCGGGCCAAACACATAGGGCGGATAAGCGATCACGGTGCGGACATTGGAAACATGCCCGTCGGACATTATGTCGAACGCCTCCTCGACATAGCCCTCGAATCGCCATGAAAGCGCTGCCTGCGGAAACTGCGAGCTGGCGATGCTCATGTTGGTGGGCACCGGCTGGGTATCGACCAGCGCGCATTGTTCGGCGGTAAGCCCCGATGCGGCGAGATCGGCATGGGCGGATGCACCCTCGCCCGCGCGCACCTTCACCATCGCCATGTGCAGCAAGGCGACCTGACGGATGGGATCGTCGGAGGGCAACACCGCTCCCGGCGTCGCGATCGCCTTCGCCAGATGCGGCCGCGCGGCGGCGAAGTCCCCGGACTGCTCGAGCGCCACTGCCCATTCCAGTTCCAGCCAGGCCGCCGGCGCGCTGGCCGGGTAACGCGCCTCAAAGGCAGGAACGAGCGCCGCCATGGCATTGGCACGCTCCCGCCCAGCCCAACGATAGCTCCCCGCGCGCCGGCCGACCGCATCGGCATACGCCTTCACCACGAGCGCCCTCACTTCGGCGGGTGCCTGCGCTGCTTCCACGGCCCGATTGAGGCTGGCGCTCACCGCCTCGGTGTCCCTGCCACTGCTCCGCAGCCGGACTATCAAAGCCGGTATGACGCTTGCACCCGCCCGATCGAGCCGCGGGTCGCCGGCGGCGACATAATCGGGCAGCCCACTCTCGTCCGATCCGTCAAAGGCTCCTAGCGATTTGAGCCATGCTAACATCGCGCGCGTGAATGGACGCGACAGGGCTATCGGATCCGGCCGCGTGACACAGCGAAGTTCGAAGCGCACCGTATTGCGCCAGAAGGCGTCGACCTTCTTCACTTGATCAGGATTCCAACGCCAGTCGCTGATCGCGCGCGCGAAGGCGAGCCCGATCTCGCCCGGACGGCTGGCATAGACCGGCATGGCGCCGATCACCCGCCCATCATCGGAAAGGGCGAATTCGACCACCGCACTATCATCGGGGCGGATCCCACCATCAGCGTCGCACACCGGCAGATCGCCGCTGTGGCTGCCGATCCAATCCATCGATGTCAAATGGCCCGCACCCGTGCGTGTGAGATATTTCCGAACGTCCTCGTCGTCGCCCCGCAGCTTGGCGATGATCGCCGCGTCGCCCCGTATCTCTGATTGGCCGATGCTAAGCTTGTCGCCGTAGAGGCCGCCGCTGTGCGGAATCGCCAGGTCGATCCAGGCATGCGCCGTCACCTTGTCGCCGGCGTTGATCGCTGCGCGCGCGCGCAGCCCCTCGAGCGCAGCGAGACCAGGCTTGGACATGCCGCCAACCAGCTTCGCATCGTTCAACAAGCTGTTGAGCGCAGCCTCCGCCCGCTCCGGCGCGATGGTCATCAGCGTCAGCGCCAGGCCGGTCGACGCGGCGATTCGCGACGCGCCGTCGCCGGACCGGTCGGCCGCCTGCACGGCATGCTGATAGGCATCGGTCGCAGCCGCATAATCGAGGCCGAAGCGCGCGATGTCGCCGATCACGGTCCACGCCACCGCCAGCGAGACCGTATCGTCGGCCGGCAGGGCAGCGATCGCCCGGCGCGCCATCGCCACCGCCTCGTCGGGCCGCTGGAGCCGTTCCTGCGCATAGGAGAGCCGCGTCGCGATCACCGCGCGCGAATGGTTCAGCGGCTGGGCCGGATCGGGCGGCAGCAGCAGCGCGAAGCCGGCTGCCGCGGTTTCCCAGTCTTCCTTGTCCATCGCCGCCTGCGCGGCGTCATAGGCTGCCTGCGGACTGCCCGCCACCGCCGCCAACGCCGGCACCGCCGCGCCCGTCAGCCCAATAGCCGTTATCATCGCCCGCACGGCCCCCGCGCGTCGTCCCCCGCCCATCGCCATCGTCATGCCCCCTTACGCATCGCGATACTCGCGCCGAAAACTTCCACGGAAACCGGATGCAACGCAAGCAATCGCGTGGCGACGGTTCCGCGTAGGGCAAAACCCTTCTAAGGCGCGCACGACATGGCCGCGCTCGACACCCATCTCGCCACTGCGCTCGAGCGGATCGACGCGCGTCACGAACGGCGCCGGCTGACCGCGACCGCGCTCCAGGATGGCGGCCGGCTGGTCCGCGATGGCGCGACGCTGATCGACTTTTCCAGCAACGACTATCTCGGCCTCGCCCGCCACCCGCTGCTTGGCCAGCGCGCGACGGAGTGGACGGCACGCCACGGCAGCGGCGCCGGCGCCTCGCGGCTGGTCGCCGGCACGCTCGAAGCGCATCTCGCGCTCGAGGCGAAGGTCGCCACGTTCAAGGGACGCGAAGCGGCGCTGCTGTTCCCGAGCGGGTGGCAGCTCAACGCCGCTGTACTGGCCGCGCTGCTCAAGGCGGCGCCCAATGCGCTGCTGTTCACCGATCGGCTGATCCACGCTAGCCTCCATGCCGGCGCCGCCGGGCACCGTCAGATCCGCTTCCGCCACAATGATCTCGATCATCTGGAGGAGCTGCTTGCCGGCTATGCCGACCGGCCGGGCCCGCGCCTGATCGTCACCGAGAGCGTGTTCAGCATGGACGGTGACCGGGTCGACCTCGCGCGGCTCGGCGCGATCGCCCGCGCGCACGACGCCTTCGTTTATCTCGACGAGGCGCATGCCACCGGCGTGCTCGGGCCCGAGGGACGCGGCCTGTCCGCCGAGGCACCCGGCGCGGCCGATCTGGTGATGGGCACGTTCAGCAAGGCGATGGGCGGCTTCGGCGCCTATGTCGCGGGATCGCACCTGCTGATCGACTATCTGGTCAACGCCTGCGGGGGCTTCATCTTCTCGACCGCGCCGCCGCCCGCGATGCTGGGCGCGATCGACGCCGCGCTCGATCTGGTGCCCGGCATGGAGGCCGAACGCGCGCGCCTCGCCGCGCATGGCGCGCTGCTGCGGAACCGGCTCCACGCGGCGGGCATCGACACCGCCAGCAGCAGCACGCAGATCGTCCCCGCCATCGTCGGCGAGGTGGCCGAGACGCTGGCGCTCGCCGCTGCGCTGGCCGCCGACGGGCTGCTCGCCGCCGCGATCCGCCCCCCCACCGTACCCGCCGGCACCAGCCGGTTGCGGCTCGCGCTGCGCGCCACCCATGACGAGGATGACATCGTGCGATTGGCCGACGCGATAGTGAAACGGATCGGACGATGACGCGGCCGACGCTGCTCTTTCTCCACGGCTGGGGCTTCGACGCCTCGATCTGGGCGCCGCTGCGCGCGGCGTTGCCCGAATTCGACGCGGTGGCGTGGGATCGCGGCTATTTCGACACGCCGACGGCGCCGGAGATCGAAGGACCGGTGGTGGCGATCGGCCATTCGCTGGGCGCGCTGCTGCTGGCGGCGGGGGCGCCCAAGGCCAGCATCGGGCTGGTCGCGATCAACGGCTTCGATCGCTTCACCGGCGACGAGGCGGTGCCGACGCGCGTGATCGAGCGGATGCGCATGCGCTTCGCCGAGGCCCCCGCCGAGGTGCTGGACGATTTCCGCACACGCTGCGGCGCCGACGGCGCGCCGAGCAACTTCGACGCCACCGCCCTCGCCGCTGACCTCGCGCTGTTGGCCGAGGCCGATGCGCGTGGCGTCTTCGCGGCGCCCATACTCGCGCTGCACGGCGCCGACGACCCGATCCTCGGTTCGCAGATGCGCGGCACGGTGTTCGCCGGCGCGGTGCGCGAAACCTTCCCCGAGGCCGGGCACCTCCTCCCCCTCACCCACAGCGGCTGGTGCGCCGACCGTATCCGGGCCTTCGCCGACACGCTCGAATGACTATCGCCCGCGCCTTCGACCGTGCCGCCGACTATGATGCCCACGCCGCGATCCAGCGCGAGGCGGCCGTGCGTCTGGCCGATCGCGTCGCGGCGCTCCCCCTACCGCCGCGCCCGCGCGTGCTGGAGATCGGCTGCGGCACCGGACTGCTCGGCGCGGCGCTGGTCGACGGGCTGCCGGGCGCGCGCTGGCTCATGACCGATCTGGCGTCGACGATGGTCGAGCGCGCGCGCAGCCGCTTCGCCGGACGTGCGGACATCGATTTCGCGGTGATGGATGGCGAGGCACCCGATGTCGCCGGGCCGTTCGACCTGATCGTCTCCAGCCTCGCGATGCAGTGGTTTGCCGATCTGCCGGCTTCGGTCGCGCGACTCAGGGGGATGCTGGCGCCAGGCGGCTGGCTCGCCTTCACGACGATGGCCGCCGGCAGTTTCGCCGAGTGGCGCGTCGCGCATGGCCCGCTCCCCGCCGGCACGCCCGATTATCCCACGCGCGAGGCGCTGACGGCGACCGGGCTCGACGTGTCGATCGATACGCTGATCGAGCGCCATGCCGACGCGCGCCACTTCCTGCACAGCGTCAAGGGGATCGGCGCCGGCACGCCGCGCCCCGGCCATCGCCCGCTCACGCCGGCACAGCTCCATGGCGTGATGGAGCGCTTCGAGACGGCAGGCAGCGTCGCGAGCTATGTCGTCGCCACTTGCCTCGGCCAGGCAACGGGAGAAGAAGCGCGGGCATGACCCGCTCTGCTTTCCCGCGCTCAGCCTTCTCCCGGATCGTCGTTACCGGCACCGACACCGGCATCGGCAAGACCGTCTTTTCCGCAGCGCTCGCCTCGGCGCTGGGCGCGCATTACTGGAAGCCGATCCAATCCGGCCTCGACGACGCCGATGCCGACAGCGTCGCTGCGCTGGGTGTGGCGAAGGTCCTGCCCGAGGCCTATCGCCTTGCCCAGCCACTCTCACCACACCGCTCGGCCGAGATTGATGGCGTGACGATCAATCCCGCACGCCTCGTGCCGCCCGAAGTCGAAGGCCCGTTGGTGATCGAAGGCGCCGGCGGCGTATTGGTGCCGGTGACGCGCGCGCTGCTCTTCGCGGACCTGTTTGCGCGCTGGGCGTTGCCGACCGTGCTGGTGGCGCGCACCGGACTCGGCACGATCAACCACAGCCTGCTCTCGATTGAGGCGCTGCGCGCGCGCGGCGTACCGATCCTCGGTGTCGTCTTCGTCGGCGATGCCAATGAAGATAGCGAGGCGACCATCTGCCAGATCGGCCAGGTGAAGCGCCTCGGCCGCCTGCCGCGGCTCGATCCGCTCGACGCCGACGCGCTCGCAACCGCCTTCGCCGATCATTTCTGCATCGAGGATTTCGCGGCATGAGCTCGCCCGTCTGGCATCCCTTCACCCAGCACGGCCTCGGCGAACCGATTCCGCTGGTCGAGCGCGCGGAGGGTGCTGCGCTCTACACGGCCGACGGGCGGCGGATCGTCGACGCGATCTCCTCCTGGTGGGTGACGACGCATGGCCATTGCCATCCGCGCATCATGGCGGCGATCCGCGATCAGGCGGAGAAGCTCGACCAGATCATCTTCGCCGGCTGGACCCACGAGCCCGCCGAACGCCTCGCGCAGGGGCTGGTCGAGATGATGCCGGCGCCGCTCGCGCACATCTTCTATTCGGACTCAGGCTCCACCTCGGTCGAGGTCGCGCTCAAGATGGCGCTGGGCTACTGGCTCAACCGGGGCGAGCCGCGCCATCGCATCCTGACGCTGGAGCACGGCTATCATGGCGACACGATCGGCGGCATGTCGGTCGGCGCGCGCGGCGTCTATAATCAGGCCTATACGCCGCTGCTGTTCGACGTCGGCACGCTGCCCTTCCCGACCGGCGACGGACAGGCGACGCTCGACGCGCTGGAAGGGGCCTGCGCCGCGCCCGAAAAGCCCGCCGCGCTGATCCTCGAACCGCTGGTGCTGGGTGCAGGCGGGATGCTGTTCTACAGCCCCCGCGTGCTCGCCGAGATGCGGGCGATCTGCGCGCAACATCACGTGCTGTTCATCGCCGACGAGGTGATGACCGGCTGGGGCCGCACCGGAACCCTGCTGGCTTGCGAACATGCCGACATCGTGCCCGACATCCTCTGCCTGTCGAAGGGGCTGACCGGCGGCGCGATCCCGCTCGCGGTAACGATGGCGACGACAGAGATCTTCGACGCGCATCTCTCCACCGACAAGGCGAAGATGTTCTTCCACTCGTCGAGCTACACGGCGAACCCGATCGCCTGCGCCGCCGCGCTCGCCAATCTGGAGATGTGGCGGGACGAGCCGGTGATGGAACGCATCGCCACCCTCACCGCGCGGCAGGCGGAGCGGCTGGCAGCGCTCGACGGGGTCCGCAACAAGCGCCAGTGCGGCACGATTGCCGCATGCGAGATCGGCGGCGAGGACGGCTATCTGGCGGGAATCGGCCCGGCGTTGCTCGGCTTCTTCCGGGATCACGACCTGCTGGTCCGCCCGATGGGCAACAATGTCTATGTGATGCCGCCCTACTGCATCGGCGAGGACGATCTCGACTGCGTCTATGCGGCGATCGGCGAGGCGGCGGAGCGCTTCGGCCGATAACGACCCGTCCGCCCAGATACGCTGGGCGGACGGGTATCACCCAGGGGTGATCTCAGTCGGCAGCGACGATATGGTCGCTGGGCGCGGGCTTGTGGCAGAACCACACCACCCCGATCACCACGATCGCCATGACCGCGCTGACCCAGAACAACTCCAGAGAGGAGAGTAGATAGGCCTGGTTGATCACCTGCCGATAAACCGAACCGGCCGCCTGAAGCGGGCTCAGGCCTTGAGCCTGAAGCTGCGCCGTGGTGTCGCGGTAGACGGGCGACAGGTCGGTCCCCATCTCGGTCAGCCGCACCTGGTGGAGCGCCTCGCGGCGATCCCAGTAGGTGGTGATGATCGAGGCGGCGAAGCTGCCGGCGGTGATACGTGCGAAGTTCGACAGGCCGCTCGCAGACGGCACCTGTTCGGGCGGGATGCCATCCAGCAGGATGGTCAGCAGCGGCACGAAGAAGATGCTGAGGCCAAGCCCCTGCAGAGCCAGCGGAATCGCCAGCACGAGGAAGCTCGCGTCCGGCGGATATTGCGAGCGCATCCAGAAGGATCCGCCCATGCACAGGAAGGCGATCGTCGCCAGCCAGCGCGCATCGAGCTTGAGCTTACTGACGAACGGCGTCGCCAGCACCGCCATCGCGCCCGAGGGGGCAGCGACGAGACCGGCCCAGGTGGCGTTGTAGCCCACATATTGCTGGAGCCAGAGCGGCAGCAGCAGGTTGTTGGCGAAGAACAGCGCATAGCCAAGGCAGAGCGCCAGCGAGCCGAGTGCGAAATTGCGGCAGCGGAAGAAGGAGAGGTTCACCACCGGGTGCTTGTCGGTCACTTCCCAGATCACCCAGGCAGCGAAGCCGATGACCGCGCAGATCGTCAGCACGACGATCAGCGGATTGTTGAACCAGTCGCGGTCCTTGCCGAGATCGAGCATGGTCTGAAGGCTGAACACCCAGAAGGCGAGCAGCGCGAGGCCGACGGCATCGATCGGCAGCTTGCGCGTCGGCGTCTCGCGGCTGTTCAGGAAGCGCCAGGTGAGCAGCGCGGTGACGATGCCGAAGGGCACGTTGATCAGGAAGATCCAACCCCAGAAGTAATTGTCGGAAATATAGCCACCGAGCACCGGGCCCAGCACCGGCGCCGTCAGCGTCGTCATCGACCAGATGGCGAGCGCTGTGCCGCGCTTGTGCGGCGGAAAGATCGAGATCAGCAGCGCCTGACTGCCCGGGATCATTGGCCCCGACACGCCGCCCTGGAGGATGCGGAAGAAGATCAGCGACGGCAGGCTCCAGGCGATGCCGCAGAGCAGCGAGGCGATGGTGAAGGCAATCACCGAGACGACGAACGTCCGCACCACGCCAAAGCGCCCCATCAGCCAGCCGGTCAGCGGCACTGTCACACCGTTCGCACACGCGAAGGAGGTGATCACCCAGGTGCCGCTATCCGTGCTGACGCCCAGATTGCCCGCGATGGTGGGCAGCGAGACGTTGGCGATCGTGCCGTCCAGCACCTGCATGAAGGTGCCGAGCGCGAGCGCGATCGAGGCGACGGCCAGTGCCACGCCGGCGAGCGGCGCGGGCTGCCCCGCCGACGCGGCGGGACCGCTCACCGGGCCGAACCCATGTTCTGGGCGATGATCTGGCGGATGCGGGCTTCGACTTGCGGGCCGCCGTCGACGATCTCCTGCGTGCCACCGGCGGGCGGCGCGCTGCCGGCCACCATCGGGCCCGAACGATCGCTGGTGTCAACAGTGGTGTCCACCGACAGGCCGACGCGCAGCGGGTTCCTGGCAAGCTCCTTGGGATCGAGCGCGATGCGCACCGGCACGCGCTGGACGATCTTGATCCAGTTGCCCGAGGCGTTCTGCGGCGGCAGCAGCGAGAAGGCGCTGCCCGATCCGGCGCCGAGGCCCAGCACCTTGCCGTGGAAGGTCACCTTGCCGCCGTAAATGTCGGCCTTGATCTTCACCGGCTGGCCGACGCGCATATGTTCGAGCTGCGTCTCGCGGAAATTGGCATCGACCCACAGGCTGTCGAGCGGCACCACGGCCATCAGCGGCGTGCCCGGCGCGACACGCTGGCCAAGCTGGACGGTGCGCTGTGCCACCACGCCGGCGACCGGCGAGAAGATGCTCATATAGGCGCGGCTGATCGCGGCGCGGCGCACGGCCGCGATCGCGGCAAGCACGGCCGGGTTGTTGGTGACATCGGTGCCGGCGACGACGCTCGCCGCCTGCGCGCGCCTGGCCTCCGCCAGGTTGAGCGCGGCGCGCGCGGTGGCGACGGCATCAGAGGCGTGGCTCACCTCTTCGCCCGAAACCGCGCCATCACGGGCGGCGCCCTTGCGGCGGGTGAGGTCGTTCACGGCCTTGTCGAGATTGGTCTGCGCCTGGACGATTTCGGCCGATGCCTCGTCGACCGACGAGCTGCTCGAACGGAAGGCACGCACAGCCCGGCCGAGGTCCGCCTCGGCCGACGCCAGCGCGACGTCCTGCGTTGCCGGATCGAGATCGATCAGCGGCGCGCCGCGTGTCACCTGCTGCACGTTGTCGGCGTGGAGCGCGGTGACGGTGCCGCCCTCGCGCGTCGTGATCGAGACGACATTGCCGCCGACATAGGCGTCGTCGGTCTCCTCGCTCGGCGGCGCGAGGAAGCGCATCACCGCATAAGCGAGCGCAGCGATCACGATCACCGCGCCGAGGATCATGAAGCCGATCCGGCGCTTGCCGGATTCAGGCGCGGTGTCCTGCTGAGCCTGGGACTGGGCGGCTGGGGCGTCCATGCTGTGTTCCCGATCGATGGTTGCGCTGTTGTCGGTCATGAGTGGGTGTCCGGAGCCGGGGCCGAACCAAGCGGCCGGGTGGGATCAAAGCCGCCGCCAAGGGCCGCGACAAGCTGGATACGGCTGGTCAGCGAGTCCGCTTGGAGGTTGACCAGGGTCTGCTCGGCCTCGAGCAGGCGGAAGCCGGAATCGATCGCGTCGAGCTGCGAGCCGAGGCCCGTCTGGGTACGCACCTGATCGAGCCGCACAGTATCGCGCAGGCCCTGCACGACGCGGCCCTGCTCGGCCAGATCCTGGTCTGCCGAGCGGACGCTCGTGGCAGCGTCCGCGGATTCGCGGACAGCGGTCAGCACGGCGTCATTATAGCTCGCCACCGCGCCGTCGAGATCGGCCGTCACGCGGCGATATTGCGCCTTGAGCTTCCCGCCCTCGAAGATCGGCACATGGATCGCCACGCCACCGCCGCCCTGGAACGCGCCGCCGGTGAACAGGTTGCCGAAGCCGAGCGCGGCCGATCCGGCCATAGCCTGCAGGTTGACGTTGGGCAGGAAGTCGGCACGGGCGACCTTGCGGCCCTGCACCGCGGCGTCGATCCGCGCCTGCCCAGCGAGCAGATCCGGGCGACGGCCGAGCAGATCGGCCGGCAGCACCAGCGGCACCACCGGCGGCGCATCGAGCGCGAGCGTCGGCGCGGTGATCGAGGGGTAGAAATCCGCGCCGCGGCCGACCAGCGCGGCGAGCGCGTGGACCAGCAGGTCGCGCTGCTTCTCGGCGCGGGTCTTGGCCTGCTCGGCTTCGGCGAGCAGCGTCTCGGCCTGCTTGAGCTCAAACTGGCTGGCGAGCTGGTTCTTGATCCGCGACTGGACGTAGCTCAGCGAGCGCTGGCGCGTGGTGACGAAGCCGTCGGCAACCTGGATCTGCCGGTCGGCGCGGGCGAGCCCGACATAGGTCTCGGCGATCGAGGTCGAGATCGCGAGCCGCGCTGCCGCCACGTCGAACCGCGCGGCATCCGCGCTTGCGGACGCCTGGCGCACCAACGCACGCTCGCGGCCGAACAGATCGACGGTCCAGCTCAGATTGGCCGACACCACCGACAGCGTGCGATCCGAACCGCCATAGGGCGGCGGGATCAGGAACTTGTCGCTCAGCCGCTCATGCACCACGCCGCCGGTGCCGCTGATCTGCGGCAGCTGATCGGCATGGCGCACCTGCACCTGCGCCTCGGCGGCACGGACACGGGCCAGCGCCACGTCGAGCGTCGGGTTGCCGGCCAACCCCATCGTCACCAGCTTGTCGAGCTGGGGATCGCCGAACGCGGTCCACCAGTCGGCGCCGATCGGCGCGGTCTGGCTGTCGAGGCCGAGCGCGCCTTCCTGCACCTGTGCCACCTGCGGCTTGATGTGCGGCACCGCAGCACAGCCCGCCAGCAGCATCGCGGCCATCGCCGGGAACGCGATCACACGCTTCATTCTGCCAACTCCTTGGTAGTCTCGGCGCCGGTCACGCGCTCGACGACCGCGAGCAGGCGGATCAAGGTGACCACGAGCGCATCGATCTCGCTCTGTTCGAAATCCGCCAGAACCTTGTTCCAGGCGTCGACCACCGGCGGCTGGAGCGCCAGTATCGACGCTTCACCCTCCTCGGTCAGCACCAGCTGCACGACCCGCCGATCCGCCGATCCGCGATCCCGCTCGAGCAAGCCGCGCGCTTCGAGCACGTCGATCAGGCGCGTGGTCGCGCCGGTGGTGTTGCCCAATTCGCGGGCGAGCTCACCGGCACTGCGCGCGACGCCGTCGCGGATCACCTTGAGCGCCACCCACTGCTGGAAGCTGACGTCGTGGGTGTCGAAACGTGACTCGACAAACGACGCCATCAACTTGTCGATCCGGCGCATCAGGCGCCCGGGCGACTGCTGCGCGGCACAATTTTCAATCGTGAGACGGGCCATGTAACTCTGCCTTCGCATTGTCTGCCTATGCAGATATAACGATGCGAGATAGTCGTCAAGCAGCCTTGTTCGCCCATCGCAACGAACGCCT
>Ga0070730_10000997_pt1 | contig 28588 bp, 27 predicted proteins | sample Coa_R1_3_FD_66447 | JGI IMG/M metagenome (GOLD analysis project Ga0070730, IMG submission 66447) | Surface soil microbial communities from Centralia Pennsylvania, which are recovering from an underground coalmine fire - Coalmine... | ecosystem: Environmental > Terrestrial > Soil > Unclassified ... | reverse complement strand
GTCGCGCGGGGATAACCGCTGAATGCATCTAAGTGGGAAACCCTCCCCAAGATGAACACTCCCGGGTCGCAAGACCCCTAAAGGGCCGTGGGAGACTACCACGTTGATAGGCGGCAGGTGCAAGGCGCGCGAGCGCTTCAGCCGAGCCGTACTAATTGCCCGTGAGGCTTGATCTCTTCCCAAGTTTCTCGGTGAGTTTCTTTGACCAACACACACGCGGCTGTCGGATGTCATACAGTCTATGGCTGGTGACTAGCGCGACAGGGCCACACCCGTTCCCATCCCGAACACGGTCGTTAAGCCTGTCAGCGCCGATGGTACTGCGGTTGCGAGACCGTGGGAGAGTAGGCCGCCGCCAGCCAATCCTTCGAAGCGCCGAGCGCACGCTCGGCGCTTCGTTTTTCCGCTACCTTCTCTCCATGACGCGATGCGGAATCGTCGCCCTGGTCGGCCGGCCCAACGTGGGCAAGTCGACCCTCCTGAATGCCTTCGTCGGCCAGCACCTGGCCATCGTCTCACCCAAACCCCAGTCCACCCGTCTCCCCGTCGTCGGCCTCGTCACGACCGCCGAGACGCAGTTCATCTTCACCGACACGCCCGGCCTCCTCGATCCCGAATACCGGCTGCAGGAAGTCATGCGCGCTGCGGCGCTCGCCACCCTCGAGGACGCGGACGTCATCGCCTATCTCCATCCGCTCGGGGACGGGGACGCGCCGCCACTGGTCGAGGTGGCCGGCCTCCCCAAGCCGCCGCGCGCGCCCATCGTCACCGTGTACACCAAGTGCGACCTGCGCCCGACCGTCGCGACGCCCCCGGGCGGACTGGCGATCTCCGCCACCAGCGGCGCCGGCGTGGCCGCCCTGCGCGACGTCCTCGGCGCCCACCTGCCCGAAAGCCCTTTCCTTTATCCTGACGATGACCTCGCTACCCAACCCCTCCGGTTCTTCGCCGCGGAATACGTACGCGAGGCCGCTTTCGGCGAGTTGCGGGAGGAGCTGCCGTACAGCCTGGCCTGTGAGGTAGACGAATTCCGGGAGTCGGAAACGCCGGTATATATTCGGGCAACGGTCTACGTGGAACGGGACAGTCAGAAGGGCATGGTGATCGGGGCCGGCGGGAAGGTGATCAAAGCCATCGGCCAGAAGGCCCGGGCCCGCATCGAAGCCCTCACCGGTCAACCGGTCTTCCTCGATCTTCACGTGAAGGTGATGCCGCGGTGGCGCGCGGATGCATCTTCCCTCAAGCGCCTGGGGTACTCCATAGGATGAGCCTCTCTCCCGACCTGCTCGCCATCCTGGTCTGTCCGAAGTGCAAGGGTCCCCTCGAGCACCGGACCGCGCCCGCGGAAACGCTGACGTGTCCCGCGTGCCGGTTGTCGTACCCCGTCGAAGACGACATCCCGGTCATGCTGGTGGATGAAGCGAAGCCGATCTAGAGGGGCCCTCGCGGTCGCCGCGCTCCTGACCATTGGCGGTGGGTCGGCTCTCGCGGCTCAGGCGGACACGTCTTCGCCCCAACTCACGAATGCCGGGGCGCTCTTCATGCTGCTGCCCATCGGTGCACAGAGCGTGGGCATGGGGCAGGCAGGGGTAACCCTCCAGGGCCGCGGCGAGTCCGTCTTCTGGAACCCCGCCGGCCTCGCAAGCTTGCCGGCGGCCGAGTTCGCGGTCTCCAGCGCGAACTTCGTGGCCGGGCCCGGCACCGCCATCACGATGTTCGTACCGCGCCGGGGCATCGGCACCTTCGGCGTGGGTGTATTTCTCCTCGACTACGGCGAACAGGATGTCGGGAGCGACAGCCTGAGCGCGATCGCGAAGATCTTCCCCAGGAACGTGGAGTACCTCGCGTCGTTCGCGACCTCTCTCGCGGGCGCCGTCTCGGTGGGAGTGACGTACAAACTCGTTCAGTTCACCATCGACTGCCAGGGAAATTGCGCGGGCCTCCCGAACGGCAGCGACGCGCTGACGCATGCCTTCGACGTCGGCACCCAGGTCGCGGTCGGATCGGGAGGAGCCCTGCGATTCGGCGCGGCCGTGAAGGACATCGGCTTCAAGCTCCAGGTGAACAACGCGGCCCAGTCCGATCCCCTCCCGGCGCGCCTCTCGCTCGGCGCGCTCTACCGGATCGATTTGCATCCCGCCGACCAGGGAGGGGCGCCGACGCTCGCCGCTCCCGATTCGGGAAGGCTCGACCTGTCGTCGGCACTCAACCAGGTGGATATCCGGCTTGCCGCTGACCTCGACCGCCCCTGGGACAATTCCGCGCCACCGGAAATGCGGTTCGGTATCGACGTAGGGTATCACGAAACCATCCGAGTCCGATCGGGCTACGCCTTCGCGCAACAGGGATTGTCCGGACCCAGCATCGGGATGGGGGTCCACACCGGCTCCATCGCGATCGACTTCGCGCGCACGTTCGTACAGAACACCGACCTGCTGGGCGCGAATCCGACCTTCATTTCCTTCAGCCTGACCTTCTGATGCACCGGCGGTGGCTCGCGCTGACCCTGTTCATCGGATCGGCCCCGGCCTCACCCCTCCGGGCGCAGGTCGATTCGGTCGCCCTCCGGGAGAAGTCCTGGGTCCGACCGCTCGCGTCCCTCGTTCTGCCGGGGACGGGGCAGGCGCTTTCAGGACAGGACCGCGCGGCGGTGTACGGTGCGGTCGAGATCTACGTCCTGTCGCGCTACATCCAGCTGCAGCACGACGCGAACGTGAATGCCGAGCGCTATCACCAGCTGGCGTTCGCGGTGGCCCAGCGAGGATTCGCCTCCGTGCGGCGCGATACGATCTTCGAATACTACGAAACGATGGAAAAATTCACGGCGTCGGGCCGGTTCAACACCGGGGCCGGCCCCGGCCTGAATCCCGAGACCGACCCCACGACGTACAACGGATCCGTCTGGCTCCTGGCCCGCCGCACCTACTGGGCCGATCCCAACGTTCCGCCGCCTCCCAACAGTCCCCAATACCAGGCCGCGCTGTCGTTCTACGTGCAGCACGCCGTCGGACCCGCGTACCAGTGGACGTGGCAGAGCGCCTCTCTCCAGCAACAGGCCTTCCGAGACCTGATCCGTACCTCGGACAACGGGTATCGGAACGCCCAAGGTGCCCTCGGGCTCCTCCTGGCGAACCACGTCGTGAGCGCCCTCGACGCGCTCATTTCCAACCGGCTGACCACCGCAACCCACCGGACCACGAGCCTGCACACCGTCATAGGACCTGATTTCTCCCTCCTTTCCGTTCACGTGGCGTTCTAGACGGGCGTGGTTTGACACCGCCCCGGAGCGGGCCTAAGTTTCGACGCGCTCGACTTTTACGCGAGGAGCCCGGTGCGGACGCGCCAGACGATTCTCTTCTTTTCCCCGACTGGCCGCCCCGTACCCGATACCCTTCTCCCGTGGATCACCGGGAAACAGACGGGTCTGGTGCAGGTCTCGGACCCTGCGGTGATCCAGCAGATGGTCCTGCGGGCGTTGCCCCTCCTCGTGCTGGTGGACGCGGACGCGGACGGTGCCGCCTCCCTCGAGTTGTGTTCCAGGCTCAAGGGAGATCCATACACAGCCATCGTCCCGCTGGCGGCGGTCGCCGGGCGGCACGTGACGGAGAAGGTGCGCGAGTGGTTCGCGAACGGGGCCGACGAGGTCCTCACGCCGCTGCTGGAACCGGCGGAACAGGCGGTCCGGCTCGACGGGCTTCTGAATCGCACCGCGCGCGATGTCGCCGTGAATCCGTCGACGCGCTTGCCGGGCACGACGGAGATCGAACGGGAGATCCGCCGGCGGATGGAGGCGGGGGAGTGGTTTGCGGTCTGCTACGCTGACCTGGATCACTTCAAGGAATACAACGACCGGTACAGCTATTACGACGGCGACCGCGTCATCTACTTGCTGTCGCGGATCTTGCATGACGTCGTGAAGGGCATGACGGGCCCACGAGGATTCATCGGGCACATCGGCGGCGACGACTTCATTTTCATGATCCCCGTCGACGCGATTACCGAGGTGTGCGGCGAGATCCTCACGGTGTTCGATACGCTCATCCCGTACCAGTACAACGAGCAGGACCGCCGCGCGGGGTACTATTTCGGGAAGGATCGCCGGGGGCAGTTGCACCGGGTGCCGCTGATGACGCTGTCCATCGGGATCGTGACCAACCAGCATCGCCGGTTCGCCCATCCCGCGCAGGTGTCGGAGCTGGCGACGGAGATGAAGAGTTACGCGAAGACGCAGGCCGGGTCAGTGTTCGTGGTGGACCGCCGTCGCGATCACGAGTCCGGTGAAACGCCTGAATGAAGTGAGCCCGGGAGCCCCGTGAACGTCACCTGTCCGTCGTGCGAAACCATCTACCGGGTAGACCCGGCCAAAGTCCCGGCCGGAGGCATTCGCGCGCGGTGCTCGGTCTGCTCCAACGTCTTCCCGGTTTCGGCCAACGGAACCCAGCCGGTGGCGGTCCCGGCCCCTGCGCCGGCTTCCGTCGCGGCCGCGGCGCCTCCACCGCCACCCCCGCCTCCTCCGGCACGTCCGGCACCTCCAGCACCTCCGGCACCCGCTCCGATGGCAGCCCCGGCACCACCGCTCCCGCCACCGGCCGCTCCGGTGTTCACGCCCGCGCCCCCGCCGCCCCCGCCGCCACCGGTCGTGCCCGGACCTCCGATGGCGCAGCCACCGGCATTCGCGATGCCTCCACGTCCGTCGGTCGGTCCGCCGGCGGCCCCCGTTCGTCCGCCAGTGGCGCCGCCGATGATGGCGCCACCGGCGAGGTCACCGATGGTCGCTCCTCCCGTGACCGCGCCGCGCATGCCAGCGGCTCCCGCGATGCCGGCGGCACCGGCGCCGGCCGCACCGGCGATGCGTCCCGTCGCGCCTGCCGCACCAGCCGGAGGCGCCGAGCTCCGGAAGACCGGACCTCTGCGTCCGGTGAATCCGTTCATGGTGCAGGATCCAAAACAGAAAGCACGCCGTCTCGCGCGCGCGTTGATCTCGGACATGCTGGTGTACCACCCGGACAAGCGCATGCAGGGAACTCGCGACGGCACGTTGCCCCAACTCTTCAAAGACGAGATCGAGAAGAGCTGGCTCGAGTACGTGGAGCAGGTGGGGCAGGAAATGGCGTCTTCGACGCCATTCTGGACCGACGCCCTGAACGAGCTGCTCGCCGGGGGACAGAAGGTCTTCTAAACCGCTGGAATTTCGCGGTCTAACTCCTCATATTCCTGTCAGTTAGAGCCGTTCCCCACACCCGGGGAGCGGCTCACGTCTATTGAGATCGAGCGAGACACCCGTGCCCTTGGCGAACCGATTTTCCGAATTCCAGGAGCGTCTGGCGGAGCTCCGGAGCTTTCTTTGACGTCGACGGCAAGACGAAGCGCCTGGCCGAGCTGGAGCAGGCGATGGCCGAAGGCGCCATCTGGTCCGACCAGGAGCGCGCCAAGAAGGTCGTAGAAGAGGTCAAGACGCTGAAGCGGCAGCTCGAGCCATTCCATGCCCTGAAGAAACGGGTGGATGACGGCTTCGAGCTGTCACAGCTTCTCGAGGCCGAGTCGAACGTCGATCTGGAGATGCAGCGCTCGCTCGAGGCGGAAGCCGACGCCGCAGCCCGGGCTCTGGACGCGATCGAGCTCCAGCACATGCTGCGGGGCCCCGACGATCCTCGAGACGCCCTGCTCACCATCCATCCCGGCGCCGGCGGCACCGAGTCCCAGGATTGGGCCGAGATGCTGATGCGCATGTACACGCGCTGGGCCGAACGGCGCGGGTTCGACATCGAGGTCCTGGACCTGCTCGAGGGAGAAGAAGCCGGGATCAAGTCCGCGGAAATCGAGATCCGCGGGCAGTACGCCTTCGGCCTCCTGCGGGCCGAGAAGGGTGTGCATCGGCTGGTGCGGATATCCCCCTTCGATGCGCAGGCCCGCCGTCACACCTCCTTTGCTTCGGTCTTCGTCTATCCCGTCGTGGATGACGACATCGAAATCGAGATCAAGGAAGACGATCTTCGCATCGACGTGTTTCGAGCGTCGGGGAAGGGGGGCCAGCACGTCAACAAGACCAGTTCCGCGGTGCGGATCACCCACCTTCCGTCGGGGATCGTCGTCGCGTGCCAGAACGAGCGCAGCCAGTTCAAGAACAAGGCGACCGCGCTCAAGATGCTCAAGTCCCGGCTCTATGAGAAAGCGCTGGAGGAGCAGGAAGCCAAGAAGGCGGAAGTCGACAAGCAAAAGGGGGACATCGCGTTCGGAAGCCAGATTCGCTCGTATGTCTTCCAGCCCTATACCATGGTGAACGATCACCGCACCGAGCTGAAGGTCGGCGACGTGCAGAAGGTCATGGACGGAGACCTGGACCAGTTCATCGAGGCGTTCCTGAAGAAACAAGCCGGTAAAGCCGCATGACGACCTCGGTCGAAGCCGCGCGCCGCGAGAAGCTCGACGAGCTCGCCAGGAAAGGCGTGCCGGCGTTCGCCTACCGTTTCGACCGGACCGGGCTGGCCCAGCCGGCGCTGCAGGGATTCACGGACGGGGACGAGACGCGGCACCGGCTCGCCGGCCGGCTCGTCCTCCTGCGTGGCATGGGCAAGACGACGTTCGCGCACCTCGAAGACGCGTCCGGCAAGATCCAGCTCTACTTCAAGTCGGATCTCCTGGGCGAGCGTTACGAGATCATCAAACTGCTCGACCTGGGGGACGTGGTCGGCGTCGCCGGCCCGCTCTTCAAGACGAAGACCGGCGAAGTCACGCTCCGCGTCGAGGAGCTCACGCTCCTCGCGAAATCGCTGCGTCCGCTGCCGTTGGGCAAGGAGGATGCGCAGGGCGTCCGGCATGGCGAGCTCACGGATCCCGAGCTCCGCGCCCGTCAGCGGTACGCGGACCTCGCGGCGCACCCCGAGGTCCGGGCCGTATTCCAGGCGCGCGCGCGAGTGGTGAGCTACGTCCGCCGGTTCCTGGACGGTCGCGGCTATCTCGAGGTGGAAACACCGGTATTGCAGCCGCTCTACGGGGGCGCGGCCGCAACGCCCTTCACCACGTTCTATGAAGCCTTGGACGCGACGTTCTATCTGCGCATCGCCGACGAGCTCTATCTGAAGCGCTGCATCGTCGGCGGCCTCGAGAAGGTGTATGAAATCGGGCACGATTTCCGGAACGAGGGCGTGGACCGGTGGCACAATCCGGAGTTCACCATGGCCGAGTGGTACGAGGCGTACGCCGACTACGAGGACATGCTGAATCTGACGGAAGCGATGGTCGCCGGCGCGGCCGTCGAGGTGACCGGCGGAGAGACGCTCGAGCGGGGCGGGGCGACGCTGTCCTTCAAACGCCCGTTCGCCCGGCGGGACTTCTACGACCTGGTCAAGGAAACGGCCGGGGTGGACTTGGGCACGGCGGACGAGGCCACCCTCCGCGGCGCGCTGAAGCGCAAAGGGGTCACCGACGCCGATCAGTACTCGGGCGCCAAGCTCATGGACGAGGTCTTCAAGACCTTCGCCGAGCCGACCCTCGTCCAGCCGACGTTCGTCATGAATCATCCCGTCGCCCTGTCGCCGCTCGCGAAGCGCAAGCGGGGCCGTGAGGATCGCGTGGAGCGGTGGGAGCTGTTCATCCAGGGGCGCGAAATCGCGAACGCCTTCTCCGAGCTCAACGATCCCGACGAGCAGAGGCGCCGCTTCGAGGAACAAGCCCGGTTCCGGGAGCGGGGCGATAGCGAAGCCCATCAGATCGACGAGGACTACCTCCGCGCCCTCGAGTACGGCATGCCCCCCACCGGTGGGGTCGGGCTCGGCATCGACCGGCTGGTCATGCTCCTCACCGACCGGACCAACATCCGGGACGTGATCCTCTTTCCGATGCTCAGACCGGAATGATCGGCGCGTTGGAGCTCCGCATCGCCCTGCGGTACCTGACGAGCCGGCGTTCGTCGGGACTCCTGTCATTCATCACCGTGATCGCCGTCGGGGGCGTCTTCGTCGGCGTGGCCGCGCTCATGCTCGTCCTCGGCGTGATGAACGGCCTCCAGTCGGACCTGCGCGACAAGATCCTGGTCGGAAGTCCGCACCTGCGGGTGCTCACCTACGGTGAGGGACTCCGGCTGGACGACTGGCGGCGCGTCCTCGATTCGGTCCGCGCCACCAAGGGAGTGACCGCCGCGGCACCCTTCGTCATGACCCAGGCCGGCGTCACCACGGGCCACGACTACGCCGAGGGCGTGGTGGTGTACGGCATCGAGCCCGACACCGGCACGCGGGCCGTCACCACGTTCGCGCAGCACTTCATCAAGGGCGATCTGAGCTTCCGGACCACGCGCCCCGACGTCGAGGGAGGGGTCGCGCTGGGAACGCGCCTCGCCGGGAAAATCTCGGCGTACGTGGGCAGCGTCGTGACCCTGGTATCGTTCACCGGGCGGTCGAGCTTCAGTGCCTCCGCCGGTACCTTCGTGCCGCAGTATCACCGGTACGAGGTCACCGGCATCTTCGACACCGGGATGTACATCTACGACGACAGTTACATCGTGCTGAGCCGCTCCGCTGCGCAGCGCCTGGCCGGGCTCGACACCGCGGTGACCGGTATCGAGGTGCAGCTCGCCGATCCCGGGCACGCCCGCACCTTCGGCGCGGCGCTCGAAACCCATCTGGGGTACCCGTACCGCACCATGGATTGGCAGACCCAGAACGGCGCCCTGTTCTCCGCTTTACAGCTCGAGAAACTCACCATGGGGCTGGTGGTGTTCCTTATCTGTGTGGTCGCTGCCTTCAACGTGGTCGGGATGCTGACGATGGTGGTACGAGACAAGACGCGGGAAATCGGGATCCTCCTGACGATGGGGCTGCGGCGCGCCAGCATCCGGCGCGTATTTCTGGCGCAGGGCATCATCATCGGGCTGACCGGCACCGCGCTGGGGGCGGTGACCGGTATCATCGTCGGCGTGATGGTCAACCAGGGACGCTGGATCCCCATCGACCCTTCGATCTACTTCGTGGACCACTTGCCGGTCCATTTCCAGCCCCTCGACATTCTGGCCGTCATCGCCGCGAGCCTCCTCGTCGCGACGCTCGCTCCGCTCTTCCCGGCCTTCCGCGCCGGTGACCTCGAACCCGTCACCGCGATCCGGTACGAATGAACGGCCTCCTCGAGTCACGGGGACTGCGCAAGGTCTTCGCCGGTGGCGATGGACAGCCGCTCGAGGTCCTGCGCGGCGTGGATATCGAAGTGCGCCGGGGGGAGCTGATCGCGATCGTGGGCACCTCCGGTGCGGGGAAGAGCACCCTCCTGCACCTGATGGGCGCCCTCGACCGGCCCACCGCCGGTGACATCTGGCTCGAGGGATCCCGCTTCGCCGACCTGGACGCCAACGCACTGGCCGAGCTCCGCAACCGGCGCATCGGGTTCGTCTTCCAGTTCCATCATCTCCTCCGGGAGTTTTCCGCCCTCGAGAACGTGATGATGCCGATGCTCATCGGCGGCGCCTCCGAGCGGCAGGCGCGTTCCCGCGCCGAAGAGCGGCTCTCGGCGGTCGGGCTGGCGGGCCGGATGACGCATCGCCCCGCCGAGCTGTCGGGAGGGGAGCAGCAACGCTGCGCGGTGGCCCGGGCCCTGGTCCATGACCCCGCGCTCGTCCTCGCCGACGAGCCGTCCGGGAACCTGGACCATGCCAACGCCGAGGTCCTGCACGAGACGTTCTTCCGCCTGGCGCGGGATTTCGAGACGGCCGTGGTTGTCGTGACGCACAACCGGCAGCTCGCCGCGCGTGCCGACCGCATCCTGTGGCTGGAGGACGGCCGCCTGGGCGCCGTGCCCTCGGTGGAGGCGATCCCTTGATGCTCTGCGATCACTGCAAGGAACGGGATGCCGTCATCAACCTGACCCAGGTGGAGCACGACTCGAAAGTCACCCTCCATCTCTGCGAGCAATGCGCAGCGGAGAAGGGGGTGGAAACGGGGGCCGCGGCGTTGAAGTCGCCCTTGGGCGGGTTCATCATGGCGATGGGGAAGACCGCGGGGTCGCTCCTGCCCGCGACCGTCGATGGCACACCGTGCCCCAACTGCGGCGGGACGCTCAAGGACTTCCGGGAAACCGGCAAACTTGGCTGCGCACAGTGCTACGCGGCGTTCGAGGTTCACTTGCGGGACCTCCTGCGCCGGCTCCACGGCTCCAGTCAGCACGTGGGCGAGCGGTACCAGCAGCCGGGCGGCGAAGATGCCGATCCCGCGCGCCGGCTGCTGGAGCTCCGGCACCAGCTCCGGCAGGCGGTGGATGCCGAGAACTTCGAGCTGGCCGCAGAGCTTCGTGACCAGATCCGGGTACTCGAATGATGGACCTGTCACTCCTGCCCGATGGCGGCCTGGGCTGGCTCGATGCGTCGGGCCCCAAGAGCCAGATCGTCCTCTCCACGCGCATCCGCCTGGCCAGAAACCTGGCGGGGCACACGTTCTCACAGCGGTCCACCGATGACGAGCGCCTGGCGGTCCTGGACCGGGTGCTCGAGGCGGCGGCGGCCAGCGAGCGCCTGAAACGGAACGTTTCGTTCCGGCTCGACGCTTTGGAGCGGGGGGACCGGCAGCTCCTGCACGAGCGGCACCTGGTGAGCAAGGAATTGGCGGGTCTCGACCAGGATACCCGGCCCCGGCCGGGGGCTGCCCTGGTCGCCCAGTCGCCGGTCGGCGTCATGGTCAATGAAGAGGACCACCTCCGGCTCCAGGGGATGTGGTCGGGGTTCGCGCTGGATGAGGCTTATGCTCAACTGGAATCGATAGATGCGGACCTCGGGCGGCTGCTTCCCTTCGCGTTTCACCCGGAGTTTGGCTATCTTACCTCTTGCCCCACCAATGCCGGCACCGGGCTCCGCGCCAGTGTGCTTATCCACTTGCCGGGCCTTGTTTTGACCAAGGAAATCGGAAAGGTGCTGCAGGGGTTGGCCCAGGTGGGATTGACCTTTCGGGGCCTCTACGGGGAAGGCAGTGAGGTCGTCGGCAACTTCTTCCAGCTGTCGAATCAGACCACGCTGGGGAAGTCGGAAGGCGAGTTGCTCGACCACCTCGGCAAGATCGTCCGGCAGGTGATCGAGTACGAAGGCCAGGCCCGGCAGATGCTGCTCCGGACCGCGCCGGATGAAGTGGCCGACAAGACGTGGCGGGCGTATGGACTGCTCCGGCACGCGCGGCGGCTGACGTTCGAGGAAGCGATGAATTTGCTGAGCGGGGTGCGGCTGGGTGTCGGGCTCGACCTGATACCGGGCTTGAGTGTATACACGCTCAACAAGCTCCTGATTTATACGCAGCCCGCGCACCTGGCAGCGCTCGAGGGTCGGACCGGTGGCGATCCTGAGCTGCCGACGGTGCGTGCGACATACGTCCGGCGCTTGCTGGAATCCGAATCCCCCTGAGGGTGATGAGGCGATGAACGGTTACAACTTCACGGATCGGGTGCGGAAGGTCCTGCAGATGGCGCGTGAGGAAGCTGCGCGTCTGCACCACGAGTACGTCGGGACCGAGCACATCCTGCTGGGCCTCATTCGCGAGGGCGAGGGGGTCGCGGCGGCGGTGCTGACGAACCTGAACGTGGATTTGGACGAGATCCAGCAGAAAATCGAAGAGACGGTCAAGAAGGGGAAAGCCGCCGCGGCGGCCGGCCCCGACCTGCCGTACACGTCGCGCGCCAAGAAGGTGCTCGAGCTCGCGATGGCGGAAGCCCGCGACCTCAATCACTCCTACGTCGGCACCGAGCACCTCCTGCTCGGCCTCCTGCGCGAGGAGAAGGGCATCGCGGCGCAGGTCCTCACCGACGCGGGCGTGAACCTCGAGCAGGCCAAAGCCGAAACCCTCCGGCTCCTGGGCAGTGAAATGCCCGCGGCGCCGGCCGGGGGCCCGCCCGCCGGGCAGCCCGCCAGCCCCAAGAGCGAGAAGAAATCGAAGACGCCGGCCCTCGATCATTTCTGCCGGGACCTCACCCAGCTCGCCAACGAGGGCGCGCTCGATCCGACCATCGGCCGCCAGAAGGAAATCGAGCGGGTGATGGAGATTCTGTCCCGCCGCAAGAAGAACAACCCCGTCCTCATCGGGGAGCCCGGCGTGGGCAAGACGGCCATCGTCGAAGGACTGGCCCAGCTCATCGCCGGTGGCCAGTGCCCCGACGCGCTGAAGGACCACCGCGTCCTCTCGCTGGACATGGCCGCCGTCATCGCCGGGACGAAGTACCGCGGCCAGTTCGAAGAGCGCCTCAAGGCGGTCATCAACGAGATCGCGCAGAACAAGAACATCATTCTGTTCATCGACGAGCTGCACACGCTCGTGGGCGCGGGCGCGGCCGAGGGGGCGGTGGACGCCTCGAACATGCTGAAGCCCGCGCTGGCCCGGGGCGAGCTGCAGTGCGTCGGCGCGTCGACCCTGAACGAGTATCGCAAGTACATCGAGAAGGACGGCGCGTTGGAGCGCCGCTTCCAGACCGTGATCGTCGATCCCCCCACCGTGGACGAGACGATCGAGATCCTCAAAGGCCTGCGGAAACGGTACGAGGACCATCACCGGGTCATCATTCCCGACGACACCCTCGTCTCCGCGGCGCGGCTCTCGGAGCGCTATATCACCGACCGGTTCCTGCCGGACAAGGCGATCGACGTGATCGACGAAGCCGGCGCACGCGCCCGGCTCGCGACGCAGGTGCCGCCCCCGGAAGCGGCGGCGCTCAAGGAGCGTCTCGAGAAGATCAACACCGAAAAAGAGGGCGCCGTCCGCGACCAGAACTTCGAGCGGGCCGCGAGTCTCCGCGATCAGGAGCGCGAGCTCCAGATGGAGATCCGCCGCAAGCAGGAGGAGTGGGAGAAGGAGCGGCAGACCCGCCGTCCCACCATCGACGAAGAGGGCATCGCCTTCATCGTCTCCCGGTGGACGGGCATTCCGGTCACCCGCCTCCAGGAAGCGGAGACGGCCCGGCTCCTCCGGATGGAAGACGAAGTCCACGCCAGCGTGGTGGGACAGAACGAGGCCATCGAGGTCATCGCCCGCGCCATCCGCCGTTCGCGCGCCGGCCTCAAGGATCCGAAGCGCCCCATCGGCTCCTTCATCTTCTCCGGCCCCACCGGGGTGGGGAAGACGGAGCTCGCCCGGGCCCTGGCCAAGTTCCTGTTCGCCGACGCCAGCGCCCTGATCCGCGTCGACATGTCCGAGTACATGGAGAAGTTCTCGGTGAGCCGCCTCATCGGCGCCCCGCCGGGATACGTGGGTTACGAAGACTCGGGCACGCTCACCAAGGCCGTCCGCCGCAAGCCGTACGCGGTGGTACTCCTCGACGAGATCGAAAAGGCGCACCCCGACGTCTTCAACATCCTCCTCCAGGTCCTGGATGAGGGCCACCTGACCGACAACTACGGCCGGGTGATCGACTTCAAGAACACCGTCGTGATCATGACCTCGAACGTCGGCGCCCGGGACATGGTCAAGGGCAAGACCATGGGATTCGCGCAGCCCGATGGCGAGGCCTCGTTCGCCCGGATGGCCGAGAAGGTGAAGGAGGAGATCAACAAGGTCTTCAATCCGGAATTCCTCAACCGGCTCGACGACGTCATTGTGTTCCACCCGCTCAACCGCCAGCACATCGCCCAGATCGTGGTGATCCTGCTGAAGGACGTGCAGAAGCGGCTTGGCGACGAGGAGCTCACGCTCCGCCTCACCGAGGCCGCCTCCAACTTCCTGGTCGATCACGGGTATGACGAGCACTACGGCGCCCGGCCCCTGAAGCGGGCCATTCAGCGCTTCGTCGAAGATCCGCTCTCGGAGAAGATTCTGGTCGGTGAGTTCGCGCGGGGAGACGAAATCGAAGTCGACGTGGCGCCCGACAAGGAGCGCCTCGCATTCCGCGCCCTCTCCGGCTCGAAGGCGTGATCCGCCGGGTCTCCCTCGGCGCCGTTTGCGGTCTCCTCTGCCTGCTCCCCCAGATCGCGCGGGGGCAGCAGGCGGCGCAGATCATTCCCGACTCCATCGCGATCCTCGGGATCAAACGGGTCACCCGCCAAACCGTCCTCTCCACGTCCGGCTTCGCCGTCGGGCGGGTCACGGGCTACCGCGACGTCCAGCACGCCCTCGAGGCGCTCTATGCGTCGGGCCAGTTCCAGGACGTCCGCGTCGCCGCCGACACCTCCGCCGGCCGCTCCATTCTGCTGGTCACCGTCAAAGAGCGGCCCATTCTCATCAAGTGGACGGTCAAGGGGACCGAGAAGATTTCCGAGCGCACGGTCCGCGAGCGGGTGACCCTGTTCGAGGGACGGCCCCTCGACCCCGCCGCCGTCGCCCGGTCCGCCGCCCGGATCGATTCGCTCTATCGGGGTGACGGCTATTACCTCGCGTCCGTCAACCCGAAGTGGATTTACGAGGCGGACTCCTCACGGGTCCGCGTGGTGTTCGAGATCGACGAAGGGCGCCGCGTCGCCATCGCCCGGGTGAACTTCGAGGGGAATCACGCGTTCACCGCGCAGACCCTCGTCGATCAGATGAGTTCGAAGCCCGAGGGCTTCTTCTTCTGGCGCAACGGCGAGTACGACGAAGACAAGCTGCAGAAGGACCTGACCCAGAAGCTCCCGGATTTCTACGGAGCCCGCGGGTACGTGGACTTCCAGGTCCTCGGCGACACCCTCATCGTCGACGACACCACAGGCAAGGCGACCCTGGTGGTCCGCCTCAGCGAGGGCCAGCCGTACAAGATCGGCACCTTCGAAATCGCCGGAAACCGGCACTTCACGACCGAGGAAATCCAGGGCCTGTATCCGTTCTCGAGCAGCCGCCGGACCGGGCTCCTGGGACTGGGCGGGACGGAGCATGGCGCCGCCTACTTCAATCAGTCGAAGTGGGACGACGCGACCAACAAGGTCTACACGGCCTACCGCGACGACGGCTATCTCTACGTACAGATCCAGAATGACGTCGTGCGCCGGGTGGAACGGGACGGGACCCCGGTGGTGGACCTGCGCTGGTTCGTCCAGGAGCACCAGCCGGCCATCGTGAACAAGATCGACATCGTGGGCAATGACGTCACTCACGAGGCGGTGATCCGCGACGCGATCGAGATGATTCCCGGCGACGTCTTCCGGCAGAACGCGCTCCTCGCCTCCTATCAGAACATTTCCAACCTTGGCTTCTTCCAGCAGCCGCTGCCCATTCCGGACACGCGGCCCGCCAACGATCAGGGCGACGTGGACGTCATCTTCCGGGTCGAAGAGAAGCGCACCGGGAACGTGAATTTCGGCGCGTCGGTGGGTCAGGGTACCGGCCTCGGCGGCTTCATCGGCCTGGACGAGCCGAATCTCTTCGGGCGGGGGAAGCGCGGGCACTTCCAGTGGCAGTTCGGCCAGAACATCACCGACTTCGACATCTCGTATACCGACCCCGCGATCATGCTGTCGCGGATCTCGGGAACCCTCGACCTGCACGACTCCCGGTACCGCTACACCATCGCGGACCTGGGCCAGCTCAGGCGCCGCGGCGGATCGCTGCAGTTCGGCTTCCCGCTCTTCGACGCCCGCAAGCACGTCCGGCTCTTCGTGTCCTACAGCCTCGACGACCAGAGCTTCATCGGCTCGGCATTGAACCCGGCGTTCGGAACGACCTTCGGCTGCAGCAACTGCCTCCGGTCGACTCTCGGGACGTCCATCCTGCGCGACACCCGCATCGACCTCCCGTTCCCGACGGGGGGCACCATGACGTCGATCGGCGTGTCGCAGAGCGGCGGCGTCCTGGGCGGTACCGGCAGCTTCCAGCGCGTGGACATCGAGTCGCATTGGTATGCGCCCCTGGGGACCCTCGGCGGCAAGGGCGCGGGGGCCAATCCGCCGAAGTTCGTGCTGGGGCTGTCGACCCGCTCGGGGTTCGTCTTCGGGAAGTCGCCGTTCTTCGATCAGCTGTTCACGATGGGCGGCACGCAGTTCGGGATCCCGCTGCGGGGCTACGACGAGTTCTCCGTGACACCGAAGGGATACGACCCCAACGCGGCGGGCGGGCAGGCGAGTGCCAACGCGTTCGGCAACGCGTTCTTCCTGATGAACGCGGAAATCGGGCTCCGGCTTTCGCAGGCGTTCTACGTCAGCACGTTCTTCGACGCGGGCAACGTGTGGGCGCGGCCAGCGCAGTATGATCCGACCCGGCTGTTCCGGGGCGCCGGCGTGGGGGTGGCGGTGGTGTCGCCCCTCGGGCCAATCGGCCTCGACCTGGGCTACGGCTTCGACAAGGTCAATCTGGCCGGGCAGCCCGCGCCAGGCTGGAAACTTCACTTCAAACTCGGCAACTTCTTCTAGACCATTCTCTTATGTCCCCATCTCCGGAGTCAGTCATGAAGCGTGTCCTGGTGGTCTGTCTGGCGTTGGCCGCCACCCGAACCCTTTCTGCGCAAGCGGCCCACGCGCAGACCCCCGCGCCCAGGACGGTCACGGGGCTCAAGATCGCCTACGTCATTCCCCAGCAGATTCTCGATTCGACCCCCGGGTACGTGACGGCCGAATCGACGCTGGCCCGCGAGGTGCAGGGATACCGGGACGAGGTGCAGAAGATGCAGCAGCAGATGGATTCCGCGGTCCAGGCCCTCGACCAGCAGTCCATCGCGCTCTCGCCGGCCGCGAAGCAGGCGAAGCAGAAGGATCTGCAGAACATGCAGCAACGCTTCGATGCCCGGACCCAGGAGCTGAACCAGAAGGCCCAGCAGCGGCAGCAGGAGCTGATGGCGCCCATTCAGCAGAAGATCCGGACCATCATCGAGGCAGTGCGGCTCGAGGGCGGCTACTCGATGGTGTTCAATGGTGACCCCAGTGCGTCGGGGCTCCTGGCAGCGGACCCCGCGTTGGACATCACCCGCACGGTCGTCGCGCGCATCAAACAGCTGCCGGCCCAGTCGAACTAGCGCGCCCGGTGCCAGCGGAAGGCCACCGGCCGCTCTCCGCGCAGGACGTCGCCGCTCTCACGGGGGGGCGGCTAGTGGGCCCCGGACACGTCACGGTCGCCCGCGTCGCCCCGCTCGAACGGGCCGGCGCGGGCGACTTGGCATTTCTTGCGAGCCGTTCCTACCTCCCCTACTTTGAGCGCGCGCAGGCTGCGGTGGTGTTGTGTCGCCCCGAATTCGCCGATCTTCCGCAGGGGCCGCCCACCCGGATCGTGGTCGCGGACCCGCACGCCGCTCTCCTCGACGTGCTCCCGATCCTCTATCCCGAACCGGCGTGGGTGCCGGGCGTGGACGCCACCGCCGTGATCGGCCGCGGCTCCACCTGGACCGACCCGGTCGCCATCGGGCCCCACGTGGTCCTCGGCGAGAACGTGCGGCTGGGACAGAACGTCCGGATTGACGCGGGGTGCGTGCTGGGAGACGGCGTGATCGTGGGGAACGACGTGCACCTCTATCCTCAAGTCACCTGTTACACGGGGACCGTCATCGGGGACCGCGTCATGATCCACTCCGGCACCCGCCTCGGCGCCGACGGGTTCGGTTATCTGCCCGGCAAGGGCGGCGCGCTGCCGCGAAAGATTCCGCAGGTGGGCCGCTGTGTCATCGGAGACGACGTGGAGATCGGTGCCAACACCACCGTGGACCGCGGCAGCGTGGACGACACCATCGTGGGACGGGGCACCAAGATCGACAACCTCGTCATGGTCGCTCACAACGTGCGGATCGGGGAGCGTTGCCTCATCGCGGCGATGGTCGGAATCGCCGGCTCCACGCGCGTGGGGGACGACGTGTTCCTCGCCGGCCAGGTGGGGCTCGCGGATCACATCAACGTGGGCTCCCGGGTCCGCATCACGGTGCAAAGCGGCGTGATCGGCGACATCGAAGACGGCGCGACCGTCACGGGCTATCCGGCCCGCAACCATCGCGAGTATCTGCGGGCCCAGGCGGCCCTGTACCGCCTGGCGCCGCTGGTCAATGAGCTCGAGGCGCTCGCGCGCCCGGAAGGGGATTCCGATCGCTAGACGCACGCTGAAGCAGCCGGTCACGCTCTCGGGCGTCGGGTTGCACACCGGTGCCCACACGGAGGCGCACCTGCTCCCGGCCACGTCGGGACAGGGCATCGCCTTTCGTCGCACCGACCTCGCCGACAAGCCGCTCGTACCCGCCCGCCTCACCGAGGTGGAAGCCCTGGAGCGGCGGACCGCGATCGGCCACGGTGACGCGACCATCCATACCGTCGAACACCTCCTCTCCGCTCTCGGCGCGCTCGAAGTGGACGACTGCATCATCGAGCTGTCGGGACCGGAGCCGCCGGCGCTCGACGGCAGTGTCGGACCCTACTTCAAGGCATTGCTGGAAGCGGGAACAGCCGACCACGACGGAGAGCCGGTCCTCCTCACCGTTCAGGCGCCCTTCACGGTCACCGAGGGGGACGCGAGCTACGTAGTGGCGCCGGCGAAGAGCTACCGCCTCACCGCCACGGTGGAGTTCGCACACCCGATGATCGGGCGGCAGGCCGGTACCTACGAGATCACGCCTGAAGCCTTCGCGAAGGAGCTCGCCAACGCGCGCACCTTCGGCTTCGCCAGTGAAGTGGACGCTCTCCGGGCCAAGGGGCTGATCAAGGGCGTGAACAAGGACAACGCCATCGTGCTGGACGACAAGACGGTGGTGCAGGGGGGTCCCCTGCGCTGGCCCGACGAATTCGTCCGGCACAAGGCGGCGGACATCGTGGGCGATCTCGCGCTGACGGGCGCCCGCGTCCGCGCGCACATCGTCGCCACCCGGCCATCGCACGTAGGCAACGTCGCGCTGGCACGGGCCCTTTCCCGGACCGCCAAACGCACCGGGGATGCCCGCTACGACATCGGGCGGATCCTCGACATTCTGCCGCACCGCTATCCCTTCCTCCTCGTCGACCGCATCATCGAGGTGGAGGGAGACCGGCGGATCGTGGGCATCAAGAACGTCACGATCAATGAGCCGTTCTTCCAGGGTCACTTCCCCGGCCACCCGATCATGCCGGGCGTCCTCATCATCGAAGCGATGGCGCAGGTGGGCGGGATGCTCCTGATGGGGCATTTCGAGGGGCAGAACGTCGAGGACAAGGTGGTCTACTTCATGTCGCTCGATAACGTGAAGTTCCGGCGCCCCGTCCTGCCCGGCGATCAGATCCGCTTCGAGCTGGAAATGATCCAGTTCCGGGGCCGCACCTGCAAAATGAAGGGCGTCGGGTACGTCGACGGGCAGGTCGTGGCGGAGGCCGAAATGATGGCCATCGTAACCGACAAATGATTCATCCCACCGCGCTGGTCGACGCGAAGGCCGAGCTCGGCCGCGAGGTCGAGGTGGGTCCGTACGCCGTCATCGGCCCCCAGGTGACCGTCGGGGACGGGTCGAAGATCGCCGCGCACGCCGTGGTCGAGTGCAATGCGAGAATCGGCGCGGGCGTACAGATCGGGGTCGGCACCGTGGTCGGCGGACCGCCGCAGGACCTCAAGTACAAGAACGAAGAGACCTGGGTCGAGATCGGGGATCAGACCGTCCTGCGCGAGTACTCCACGGTGAATCGCGGCAGCACCGCCACCGGAAAGACGACGATCGGGGCGCGCTGCTTCCTGATGACCTACGTGCACATCGCTCACGACTGCCACCTCGGCAACGACATCATCATCGCGAACGGCGTGCAGATGGCCGGACACGTCACCATCGGCGACCGCGCCAACATCTCGGGCCTCACCCCCATCCATCAGTTCTGCCGGATCGGCACCTTCGCCTTCGTCGGCGGGGGATCGCGCGTGAACCAGGATGTGCCGCCGTACGTGAAAGCCGTGGGGAACCCGCTCCAGCTCTACGGCCTCAACTCCGTCGGCCTGCAACGCGCCGGGTTCTCGGCCGAGGTGAAGCTCGCCCTCAAGCGCGCGTACCGGCTCCTGTTCAATTCCGACTTCAACATCACGCAGGGCATCGCGCGCGCGCGCGCGGAGCTCCCCGCGCTTCCCGAAGTCGAGACCTTCCTCACCTTCATCGAGACCTCGCAGCGAGGGGTGTTGGTGTGACCGCGCCGCGGGTGCGGATCGGCGTGATCGGCACCGGCGCCCTTGGCTACCACCACGCCCGCCTCCTCCGCCACATCGAGGGCGCCGAGCTCGCCGGGATCTACGACCGGAATCCCGAGCGCCTGGCCCACGTGGCCAAGGAGCTCGGGGCGGTGCCGCACGCCAGTCTCGACGCCCTCCTCGACAAGGTGGATGCGGTGAGCGTGGTGGTGTCGACTCCGGCACACGCGGAGGTCGGCCTTGCCGCGTTGTCCCGCGGCATTTCCTGTCTGATCGAGAAGCCGCTCGCGGATTCGGTCTCGGGCGCCGAGCAACTGGTGGCGGCGGCGAAGAAGCACGGGGCGAAGCTCCAGGTGGGACACGTCGAGCGCTTCAACCGGGCCGTGCGGGCCGCCATGCCGTACCTCGAGGACCCCAGGTTCTTCCAATGCGACCGGCTCGCGCCCTTCACGCCCCGCGGATCCGACGTGGCCGTGGTGCTCGACCTGATGATCCACGACCTGGACCTGATTCTCGAGCTGGTCGGGAAAGACGTGACGGACGTCCGGGCCACGGGTGCGCCCTTGCTGACGCCGCACGTCGACATCGCCAATGCCCGCGTCGAGTTCTCGAACGGAGCCGTCGCGATCGTCACCGCGTCCCGCATCTCGCGGGAACGCACCCGGAAGCTCCGGATCTTCCAGCCGACCGGATACTTTTCGCTCGATCTGGCGCAAGGCACCGGGCATTTCTTCCGCCTCAAGACGGGATGGAAGGGCCTGGGAGCGACCCGCATCGAGGACATCGTCGAGCATGCGAAGCTGGATGCGCCCGAAGCTGAGCCCCTGAAGCTCGAGCTCGAGAACTTCGTGCGCGCGGTTCGAGGGGAAGGGGAGGTCGCGGTGTCCGGCGAGGCCGGCGCCCAGGCCCTGGTCCTCGCTACCCGCGTCGTCGACGCCATTCAGGCGTCCCCGCTCGCCACCCTTCGGACGTGACCGCGTCTCCCCGCTTTTATGTCTCGGCGGGCGAACCGTCGGGGGATGCGCACGCCGCCCCCGTCGTAGCTGCCCTCCGCCGGCGTCTCCCGGGCCTCGAGGTGGAAGCGTTCGGTGGACCCGCCCTCGAGGGGGCGGGCGCCAAGGTGCTGGACCGGATGGAGTCAATGTCGGTGGTGGGATTCGTGGAGGCGCTCAGCACCATCCCGGCCCACCGCCGCCTGGCCGCCCGGACCCGGGAGAGCCTGGCCGCGGGGCGCTACCGGGCGGTCATGCTGGTGGATTACCCCGGATACCATTTGCGCTTCGCCCCCCAGGTCACCGCCCTCAAGGTGCCCGTCCTCTACTATATCGCGCCGCAGCTCTGGGCCTGGGCTCCCGGCCGCATCAAGCGGATGCGGGGAAACGTGCGCCAACTCGCGGTCATCCTTCCGTTCGAGGAGCGCTTCTTCCGGGAGCGCGGGGTTCCGGCGACCTTCGTCGGTCACCCGCTCAAGGACCGGCCTCCGCTCCCGTCCCGCGACGAAGCTCGCCGCATCCTCAAGCTCGATGCCCGGCGTCCAGTCCTCGGCATCTTTCCGGGGAGCAGACGGCAGGAAGTCGCGCACATGTGGACCCGCTTCCGGGACGGGGCGCTTGAGGTCAGGGCGGCGATGCCCGACGTTCAGCTGGTAGTCGCGGGCACCACTCGCGCCGAGTACCCGGACCCCCGCGAAATCCCGATCGCGTACGGTGACCCCGGCCTGGTGTTCGCCGCCGCCGACGCCGGACTTTGCAAGTCGGGAACGACGACGCTCGAGGCGGCACTCGCCGATCTCCCGATGGCCATCGCCTACCGGATGAACGGACTGTCGTACTTCATCGCCCGGCGCCTGCTCCGAGTGCCGAACGTGGGACTCGTCAATCTGGTGGCCGAGCGGGAACTGGCGCCCGAGCTCCTTCAAGGCCAGGCGAATCCGCGTGCCCTCGCACGAGCCGTCATGCCGCTCCTCGATCGCGACGGACACCCCGCTCGTGCACAGCGCGAAGGTCTGGCCCTGGTGCGAGAGCGGCTCGGCCCCCCGGGCGCCGCCGAGCGTGTGGCCGACCTCGCGGCGGAGCTCCTGGGGTGAAGCTCACGTTCGCCGAGCCCGTCCTCTCGAAGGTGGGACAATGGCTCATCAGGCTCCTCGCGCGTACCTGGCGTTTCCGGGTCTCGGGCGAAGGGCCTGTGACGGAACTGATCGCCCAGCGGCGCCCCTACATCCTCGCGCTCTGGCACAGCCGCATCCTGCCGTTGCTCTTCTCGCATCGCGATCGCGGCATCGTCCTGCTGATCAGCAAGCACCGGGATGGCGGCCACCTCGCCGACCTTGCCTCGGGGCTCGGTTATTCGGCCGTGCGGGGGTCGACCAACCGGGGCGGGGAGATCGGCCTGCTCGGGCTCATCCACGCACTCGAAGTGGGGAACATCGTGGCGGTGACCCCTGACGGCCCCCGCGGACCCGCCGAGAAGGTGCAGGCGGGGATCGTATCGGCGGCGCGGCATGCGTCGGCGGCCATCGTGCCGATCACCGCCAACGCGAGCGCCGAGTGGCGACTGCCGACGTGGGATCGGATGCGGATCCCGAAGCCCTTCGCACGCGTGAACGTCGTCTTCGGCGCACCGATCGTGCTCGGGCCCGCCAAGGACGATGCGCGCCGTGCCTTGGGGGATCTCGAGCGGGTGCTCACGGCTCTTGGGGCGTCTTCGTGATCCGCCTCGTCCGGTGGCTCTGGGAGGGTGAAGGCATCACCGGGTGGATCGTGAGAGTGGCTTTCCTGCCGCTCGCGGTCCTCTATCGAACGGTGATGTGGGGCCGCGAGATCGCCTACCGGCGCGGGTTGGTGATGACGTCGTCCCTCCCACTCCGGTCAATCTCCGTCGGGAACCTCACCGTCGGCGGAACGGGGAAGACACCGGTATCCGCGTGGCTTGCGGACTGGTTCCTGCGACATGGTGCCAGACCGGCGATCCTGCTCCGCGGCTACGGGGACGATGAGCCGATGGTGCATGCCCGGCTCGTGCCGAAGGCCGTGGTCCAAGCCAATCCCGATCGGCGGGCCGGCGCCATGGCGGCCGCGCGCGCCGGCGCCGACCTCCTCGTGCTCGATGACGCCTTTCAGACCCTCGGGATCCGGCGCGACCTCAACCTCGTGTTGGTTGCGGTCGAACACTTGGCCTATTCCCCGTTTCCACTTCCCGCCGGACCCTGGCGGGAGGGCTGGGGCGGATTGGGCCGCGCCGACGGTATTATCGTCACCCGAAAACGGGCGTCCGCAGAGAATGCGGCCGTCCTCGCCGACCGCCTCGCCAAGAGGTGGCCCAAGACTCCTGTCGGCATCGTGCACCTCGCCATCTCCGGATTCGAGGGCTTGCGGTCGGGTCAACCTTTGGCGGGGGAAACTCTCGCCGGACGGCGCCTGCTGGCCGCGGCCGGTATCGCCGACCCCGACTCCTTTGCAGCACAGCTCCGGGAGCGCGCGGGGAAGTCGGGGGCCGTGCAACTTGTGACGTACCAAGACCATCACGCCTACAGCGACCGTGACGTGGCGGAACTGCTAAGCGCCGCTACCACAGCCGATTATGTTGTAGTCACTGAAAAGGACGCCGTGAAACTCCGTTCCCGTTGGCCCGCAGAGGCGCGCGAGCCGCTGGTGGCGACACTCGGCGTTCAATGGGAGCGGGGACAAGAGGCCTTCGAGGCGCTGTTGTCCACCCTTATCAATTCCTCCACTCCGGCGATATGAGCGACGCGATTATCCGTCCCGAGAAAGACACGTTCCTGGCCGAGGAGAATCCGTTCGAAGCCATGATGGAGCGCTTCGATCACGCGGCCAAACTCCTGAACCTGGATCCCGGCCTCTACAAGATCCTCCGGCACCCCGAGAAGCAGCTGATCGTCTCGGTGCCCGTGCTCCGGGACAACGGCGACGTCGAGGTCTACACCGGCTATCGCGTCCTCTACAACACGTCGCGCGGTCCGGCGAAGGGCGGCATCCGGTTCGACTTGAACGTCACGCTCGACGAGGTGAAGGCCCTCGCGGCGTGGATGACGTGGAAGTGCGCCGTGGTGAACATCCCGTTCGGTGGGGCCAAGGGTGGCGTCATCTGCGATCCCACGACCATGTCCATGGCCGAGCTCGAACGGGTGACCCGCCGCTACACGTCAGGGATCATCGACGTATTAGGGCCCGACTCCGACGTGCCGGCTCCCGACGTGAATACCAACGAGCGGGTGATGGCGTGGATCATGGATACCTACTCGATGCACAAGCGGCATACGGTGACGGCGGTGGTCACCGGGAAGCCGGTCGAGATGGGTGGGTCGCTGGGCCGCCGTGAGGCGACCGGGCGTGGATGCATGTTCGTCACCCGCGAGGCGCTGAAGCGCATCGGCATCCCGATGAACCAGGCGCGCGTCGCCGTCATGGGGTTCGGGAACGTCGGCTCGGTCTCCGCCGACCTGCTCGCCAAGGAGGGCGCGACCATCGTGGCCGTGTCGGACAAGTCGGGCGGGCTGATCAACCCCAAGGGCCTGGATGTTCCCGACCTGATTCAATGGGTGCGCGAACACCGCCAGCTGGCCGGGTATCCGAACGCCGAGGCGATCACCAACGAGCAGCTGATCACTTGCGACTGCGACGTGCTGGTGCCCGCCGCCCTCGAGAACGTCATCACGTCCAAGAACGCGCCCAAGATCAAGGCGAAGATCATCTGCGAGGGCGCGAACGGGCCCACCACACCGGGCGCCGACAAGATTCTCCAGGACAAGGGGATTTTCGTCATCCCGGACATCCTCGCGAATGCCGGCGGCGTGACCGTCAGCTACTTCGAGTGGGTGCAGGACCGGGGCGGCTACTTCTGGGATGAGGCGACCGTGAACAACCGCCTCGAGCAGATCATGGTGAAGTCGTTCAATGACGTGGTGGCTCTGGCGGACAAGCACAAGGTCAACACCCGGATCGCGGCCTACATGCTGTCCATCGACCGGGTGGCCGCCATGCACCGGTTGCGTGGGATGTATGCCTGATGAAGTATCGCGTCGTCGCGGTGGGCCGCATGAAGGATGCGGCACTCCGCGCGGCGTGTGACGGGTACCTGGAGCGGCTCTCCCACTACGCCAAGGTCGACGAATCGGAAGTGAAGGACGAGGCGCGTCTCCTGGGGGTCATCCCGGCGGGGACGCGCCTCGTCGCGTTGTCGCGGACCGGGGACCCGTGGTCGTCGCGTGATCTGGCGAACCAGACCGAGCGCTGGGAGCGGGAGGCCCGGGACGTGGTCTTCGCCATCGGTGGCGCCACGGCGTTGCCGGATGACGTGATGAAGAGGGCCGAGGACGTCTGGTCCCTCTCCGCTCTGACGTTGCCCCATGAGCTGGCCCGGGTGGTGGTGCTGGAGCAGCTCTATCGCGCCTACACGATCAGGCGGGGGGAGCCCTATCACCGGGGACCCTGAGCTCACCCCGGCGTTTCGGAGGGTGCTGCTCCAAATGGCGCGTGCGGCGTTGCGTCAGGCGCTCGGCCATGACCAGGGAGTCGCGGCCATGTTCGGAGGCGACCTGACACTCCGCCGCGGGGCATTTGTGACGTTGCGAATCGGGGACGAGCTACGGGGTTGTCTGGGACACATCGCCGCTGACCGTCCTCTCGAGGGCCTGATCCCCAGCCTCGCGGTCTCCGCGGCACGGGAGGATCCCCGGTTTCCGCCGCTCACCCCAGACGAGCTGGGCCGCGTGAGGATCGAGATTTCGGTGCTTACGACCCCCGCGCCGGTCGACCCATTAGACCCCGAGTCGATCCTGATCGGGCGGGACGGGTTGATCGTCGAACGGGGGAACGCCCGAGGTCTGTTGCTGCCCCAGGTAGCCCCGGAACTCCGGTGGGGACCGGCCCAGTTCCTGGACGCGACCTGCGAGAAGGCGGGGCTTCCCAAGGGTGCCTGGCGTGAACCAGGCACCCGGGTTCTGACGTTTCAAGCGGACGTCTTCGAAGAGGAGAGCAGGGAATGATGCCGCGGGTGCTCGCGACTCCGATTACCGCCGACGTGCGCAGGCCCAGGGCCGGCGTGCCGCATCGCGTGTCACCTGACGTGCTCGAGGCCGTGCTCCCCGGCCCGGGGCGCGACCGGCTGGCGAAGGGCGAGGTGCTCGTGGTGACCACCGGGCAACAGCCCGGGCTGTTCACCGGCCCCTTGTATACCATTCACAAGGCGCTCTCCGCCGTGGCCCTGGCCGCCCGATTGGAGCGGGAGCGTCAGGTGCCGGTGGTGCCCGTGTTCTGGGTAGCGGGCGACGACGCCGACTTCGCGGAAGCGAACCACTGCGCTTTTCTCGATGCGGCGGGAGACGCGCATGCTCTCGTCCTGCGTGAACGTCCTGCCGACGCTCCCCAGCTCTCCCTTTTCCGGGAACGCTGCGGTGACGACGCCGCCAGGGCTCTCGAAGACTTCCGCATCAAGACGCCCGACAGCGAGTTCAAGGCCGCGGTCCTCGATTGGCTCGGCAGCGCCTATCACCCCGACGCGAATCTGGCCGACGCCTTCGCGGACGCGATCAACGGAATCCTCGCATCACACGGTCTCGCGGTGTTTCGGGCGCACGCCCCTTCCGCCAAGCGGGCCGCCGCCCCGTCGCTCCTGAAAGCGCTCGACGTCGTACTGCCCGACGGGCTGTCGCCGGTGTTGGTGGAAGGCAAGCTGGGGCGGGACCGCCTGCGGGCAGACGGGAAGATGTTCGTCACCAGACGCAGCGAGGAACGTTTCAGCCGCGCCGATCTCGAAGGAATCGCCAGGACCGCGCCCGAGCGGCTCTCACCGAACGTCCTGATGCGTCCGGCCGTCGAAGCGGCCCTCTTTCCCACGGTCGCGTACTGCGCCGGCCCCGGGGAGCTTCAGTACCTTCCCGATGCTGCGCCATGTCACGCCGCCCTTGGCCTGACCCCGCAGACGCCCGTCCCACGCTGGTCCGGGGTCCTGCTTGAGTCGAAGGTTGAGAAGGTGCTCGAACGGCATCGAATCACCGTGGATGACCTGAAGCCACCCGCCGGAGCGCTCGAGGGCCGCATCGCCAAGGGGGTGCTCCCCCCGGAGACACTCGAGCTGCTCGAGCGTCTGCGGGCCTCCTTGACCACCGACTACGACGCCCTGGCCAAGTCCGCGGCCACGATCGATCCGACGCTCGAACGAACCGTGCAGTCGACCCGCAACCAGGCCCTCGGCGGCACCCAGGAGATCGAAAAGAAGCTGGTCGCCAGCGTCAAGCGGACGCACGAGACCCTCACCGGGCAGATCGTGAAGGCACGCGCCGCGCTGTACCCCCTCGGCGCGCCGCAGGAGCGTTCGCTGACCATCGCCTCCTTCCTGCTGCGCTACGGCCCGAACCTCGTGGACGAGCTGGCGCGCGAGGTGGCGCGCTGGACCGACGCTCTCTAGAATCCTTCGTATGTGGGAAATCGTCCTCGGCGCGGTGCTGTTCATCGCCCTCCTCATCCCGATCACGGCCATCCTGGTGGATTCACCACTCGGCCGATCGTTCGCCCGCCGGATGGACGGGCAGGTCGAGTCGCCAGCCAGTTCTGATGTGAAGGAGCTGCAGCGCAAGGTCGACCTCCTCGAGGCCGACGTGGAAGAGATGAAGTCCCTCCTGTCCTCCACGCGCGACGAAGTTCAGTTCGTCCAGAAGCTGCTCGAAAAGCCCAAGACCTGATGCCACGCGAGAGCGGCGGCCGCCACGCCGCGCGGGTTGCGGCGGGCATTCTCGTCAGCCGTGTGCTGGGATTCGTCCGCGAGCGTGTCTTCGCGCACTATTTCGGCAACGACACCATCCCCGCGGACGCGTTCCGCATCGCGCTCCGGATTCCGAACACCATCCGGAATTTGCTGGGCGAGGGGACCCTCTCCGCCTCATTCATCCCCGTCTACGCGGCTCTCAATGAGCGGGAGGACAAGACGGCCGCCCGGGCCGTGGCTGGAGCCGTGCTGGGATTGGTGCTGCTCGCCACCGGCGTCCTCGCGGCTCTCGGCATCGCCTTCGCCCCGGCGATCACCGCCGTGATTGCCGCCGGGTTCGATGCGCCACGAAAAGAGCTCACCGTCACCCTGGTCCGCATCCTGTTTCCCATGACCGGGCTCATGGTGGTCTCCGCATGGTGCCTGGGCATCCTGAACACTCACCGGCGTTTCTTCCTGCCGTACGCGGCACCCGCCATGTGGAATGTCGCAGGGCTAGTCGCGATGATCGGGGGAGCGACGTGGTACGTGAACCGGACCTTGCCCGTGGAGGCGCAGCTCCATCAGCTGGCGCTTGCGCTCGCTTGGGGCACGGTCGCGGGCTCTCTCTTGCAAATCGCCGTTCAGCTCCCCACCTGCTGGCGGCTGCTGCGGGGGATTCCCATCCGGGCCTCGTTGATTCCAGAGGGGACTCGAGACGTCGTGCGGGCCCTCATTCCCGTGGTGGTGGGGGCCGGGGCGGCACAGCTCTCCGGTCTGGTAGACGCACTCTTGTCGACGCTTACCGGACATGGCGGCACGTCCACCCTGGGGTACGCCCAACTGGTACAGGTCCTGCCGGTCAGCCTCTTCGGCGCCTCCGTCAATGCCGTCGCACTCCCCGATCTCTCGCGCGAAGCCGT
>Ga0070730_10000994_pt1 | contig 28695 bp, 22 predicted proteins | sample Coa_R1_3_FD_66447 | JGI IMG/M metagenome (GOLD analysis project Ga0070730, IMG submission 66447) | Surface soil microbial communities from Centralia Pennsylvania, which are recovering from an underground coalmine fire - Coalmine... | ecosystem: Environmental > Terrestrial > Soil > Unclassified ... | reverse complement strand
CACCGGGCGCGTCTTGCCAGTCTGGGACTACGAGCTTGCCCCGGCGCCAGACCTGCGCTCGCAAGTTGTGCGCGAGCGGGCGCCGGAGGGGGATGAGCTGGGGCTGTGCCTCTCCTGTAATGGGACCGGGCGGGCGTCTTGCTCCAACTGTAGTGGGCGTGGCTGGATTGTCTGCCCCGATTGTAAAGGGCGGACCAAACTGCGCTGCCCGCGCTGCAAAGGGAAGAGCTACATTGCCGATTGGGGGCAGAAGCGCGCGAGCAAGGGCTTCTTGCAAGATCAGGCGGACAAGTTGACTGCATCGGTGGCTGACCGCGCCAACGAGGTGATCGATACCGTGCGCCAGTACGTGCCGATCCCCGATCAGGGGCAGCCAGGCGAGCGCCCCAAGGGGACGATTCCCTGCCCGGACTGTGTTGAGGGTGAGATTGATTGCACCTGCGGCAATGGTAAGCGCGTCTGCGCGGTTTGCCAGGGAACGAAGAACCAGGCGTGCCCCGTGTGTAAGGGGTCGGGCAAGGTGATTCGCCATCGGGAGATTGTGCGCCGATTTGATGTGCGTCCGTTTAGCAGGACGGTGGGCGAATCCCCGATTCCAGAGCGCATTCTGCGCCGGGCTGAGGGCGAGGTGGTTGCCACGATTGAGACAGGCGAAGCGCTGGAGCGCCAGAAGCCGCCGGTGGGTGTGCCTGAGCCGGTCTGGGCAGCGGCGCAAGAGGTGGGGCGCGTTAGCCGCAAGAACATTGCCCCCGATGAGCGCGCCTCGTTGCAGGTGATTGAGTTGCAGCGTATCGCGGTGGTCAAGGTGATCTATGGGTACGGGGATGAGCCGTTTGCTTTCTATGCCTTTGGCCCGGAGGGCAAAGAGAAGTTTTATGCGGAAATCTTTCCGCCGCGCTGGAAGCGTCTGGAGCGCTTTGTTCGTTCGATAGCCCAGGAGATTATCCCCCCCGCCTCAACCGGCGGGCAGGTGAGCGATCTGGATCGCTATCGTCGGGAGCGTGAGGGTGGGCGCCAGCATATTCCGGTGGAGATGCCGCCGGTGATGGTGAAGGAAGAGCCACCTGCTGACGCGCCGAACGCCTCAGCCCCCGGCGCGCAGTCTGAGCGCCAGGATGAGGGGAATGGCGCAGAACCGGACGACGGCAAAGCGTAAGGGCTGGGCGTGGGCGATTCACCGCCAGGGACGGCGGTGGTACACGCGGCTTTACTGCTGGCGCTGCTGGTGGGCGCGGTGATGTTTGGCGCCGTATTTCAGTTTAAGCGCCGCCGCCCGATCCGGCGCCTGCTGCTTGAGCAGTTGCTGTGCCTGCGCCTGCGCTTCTTTCGCTAGATCGTCCTGTGCGACGGCGCGCAGGCGCAACGACGCCGTGTGGAGCAGCTTGCTGGCGCCTTTGTGGTCTCCCTGCTGCGCCAGCTCGCGGGCTTTGTTTTGGATGCGATAGGCCGTCACGTACTCGATGGCCTCTTTGACTCGTGGCGGGATCACCTGGCTGGTGGGTGGCGCGGCCTCGACAAAATCGATGGTGATGCGCTCGCTGCGGCGCAGGTCCAGCAATTTGGCGCTGGGGATGTCGTACTGGGCCTCGATCTGCCCCAGGACGTAGTGCCCGCTGACGTTGGCGGGCAGGATAATCTCCCAGAGGAGCGCCAGCGCGCAGTCTGGGCCGGAAGTCGCCACATTGCCAAGGTCAAGCTGGGCGTCGCGTGTCATCATCCAGTGTTGATCGGCTGGAGCGGCGTCCATCAGTTCGCTAATATCGGGAATCACCCGTGTCACGCGGCGCAGCCGGGCGCCCCCTTCCAGGGCCATTGAGAGCCTGACGTTGGTTGCCAGGGTATTGCGCAGCGTCTCTATGCGCTCGTTCAATGCGGCAAGAATATCGTTGGAGCTTGCCAGATAATCGGCGGAGCTGTCGCTGATGGCGGCAATGTGATCAAGTAATTCGTCGTTCCATTCCGTGCCGATGCCCAGCGCGGTAATGCTGATGCTCTGCTCGTGGGCCTTGAGCGCCAGTTCGAGGCAGTGCTCTTCATCAGCCAGGGTCTCACCGTCGGTTAAGAGGATAATATGGCTGACGATTGGCTGGCCGGCATAGCGCCCCACCTCTTCCAGCGCGGCCTCCAACCCCAGGCTGATCTTGGTGCCGCCGCGCTCCATCAGCCGCTCGATGGCGCCGATCAGGACTTCGGGAAGCTGCTGGGCCTCGGCGCGGACCATCACCTCGGCGCGATTATCAAAGGCCACAATGGAGAGGATGTCCTCTGGCTGAAGGTGTCCGATGAGCGAGCGGAGCGCGTTCTTGATGGCGCGCAGCTTTTCACCCCGCATGGAACTGCTGCGATCAATTGCCAGGCAGAGATTCAGCGGGAGCGTCTCCATGACGGCGCCATCCGCGACCGGGATCAACTCGCTCAGCAGATAGAGCAGACGCTCTTCATGGTATATGGGCGCTTGCTTTTGGGAGAGCGTGCAACTCAGTTCCAGGCTTGGAGTGGCGCTGGCCCTGGCGCTGTTTGCTTGGGGCGCAGCGCCTCCTGGATGCTTCGTCTGAGTATGTCCGTCTGATGTCCCGTTGTGCTGTTGCGCCTGCATCTGGTCGTATTCTTTTCGCAGTTCTGCTGAGGAGAGTACCTGATAGGCTTCGTAGATCGTCCGAAATTGTTCGTTTGCCTTGGGATTGCCAGGCATCACATCAGGATGATACTGACGCGCCAGTGCGCGGAAGGCTTGCTTAATCTCTTCCTGTGAGACGCCATACTGGAGGCCAAGGATCGCGTAATAATCTGGTAACATGCGCTTCCACCACCCTTCTTACCAGCGAATAGACAGAGAGAATACCAGGCGGCCTCACGAGCCAGGGCGACTGGCGCGGGCGACTGGTTCGCCGAGAATCTCAATCACCAGTGCGGTGCTGTTATCGTGGCCGCCAGCCTCATCAGCCAGCGCCACCAGGAGCGCGGCGCGTGCTGGCGGCGAACTGGCGCGCGTCTGGTCAGCCAGAATAGCCGCCAGTGTGGCCTCTGGGACAGCATCCCAGAGGCCATCGCTACAGAGCAGCAGGCGATCTCCGGCTTCCAGTGGGCAGGCGACTAGATCAACGTCGAGGTCATCCTGCTTGCCCAGCGCGCGATAGAGGTCATTGCGCCTGGGGAGATGCGCTTGATCGGCTGGGTCGATCTGTCCAAGCTGAATCAGCCGCTGCACATAGGAATGATCTTCGGTCAAGACGGCCAGTACGCCGCGATGCAGCCGGTAGGCGCGGCTGTCGCCCACATGGGCAATGAGCGCCTGCCCACCGGAGATAAGCAAGGCTGTGGCGGTGGTTCCGATGGCCTGGCCCTCCGCCCGCGCCAGCAGGCGAATCTGGCGGTTGGCGCTGCGAAAGCCCTCAACCAGCGCGGCGCGCATGAGTCGCTCGCGCTCCAGAGCATCAGCCGCGCTGGTCCCATCCGGCGCGTCGGCCCCCTGGAGCAGAGGCAGCGCCAGCCGACGTGTCACCTGCTCCAGAATGTGCTGCGCGGCTAGCTGGCTGGCGACCTCGCCGCGCGCTTCGCCGCCCATGCCATCAGCGACCACAAAGCAGGCAAGCAGGCGTGATTGCCCTGGTCCATCAAGCACCGTCATGAGCAGATTACCCAGGGCGTCCTCATTGTTTGGCCGCACGCGGCCAATGCTGGTGGCGTGGCCGGAAAGCACCGTCCAGGCGCTCGCAGAGGGCTGGCGTGTGGAGTGGGCTGTTCCCTGCAAAGGCGCCAGCGTCTGCTGGCAATCGGTGATGACCTGAGCGACGGATTGATAGCTGTGGCTGATGCCATGCTCGCGTATCTTGCCTAGCGCCGCTCCCAGGGGGGCGGCGCTTTCCTGGGCCGGGTCGATGGCGGCCAGTCTGGCGAGGGTAAGCGCCAGAAAATTGGCGTCGCGCTCGAAGAGCAGGCGCGCATCACTGGCGTTGGCGCGCACGATCTGCGCGTCTTCCAGCCCGCCCAGGCGCGCCTCGCCATCCACCAGCACAATGCTGGCCGGCTGGACGCGCAGGTGGGCCACGCCCTGGGTATGCAGATACGCCAGCGCCTCGCCAACCACGATGATCTGGCGCAAGGCTTCTCTCGGCGGGAGCGCGCCAATGGGCTGCGCGTTGGCTGGGAGCGGGAGGATGATATACGCGCGCTCGTCCAGCGTCAACGCCTCGCGTGGCGCGAGCAGGGCCGGATGCTCCAGGCGGAGCCGCGCTAGCGCGGCGAGAGGGCGCTCTTCGCCCGCCAGGTATTCGATCACCTGATAGGCTCCGTTGGATGCGGCGCAGTCGCGCGCCTGATAGGTGTTGCTGCCCGCTTCCCTGCTGATGAGCCGCGCAATGATGTAGCTGCCGATCACGGCCCCGGCGGGCAGGGGCGCCAGCGTTGTTCTGACTTCAGATAGATTGGGCTGCTGGTCCATGACGCCGGGACTCCTGGAAACTTAGAGCGCGCAGCGGAGCGCGTAGACAGAGTGGTCGTTGCTGCCAATATACAGGACGCCATCGCGCACGAGCGGCGAGGATGGCACGGGGCCGCGCGTCTGGAACCGCCAGTACAATTGGCCGTTGCGCGCCTCCAGGCAATAGACGGCGCCATCGCTGCACCCGAAATAGACGTAGCCAGCCGCGATGGCTGCCGATGAGGTGATCTGGCCGCCCGTCTGAACCTTCCAGATGACGCGCCCGGTCTTGGCGTCGAGACAGTAGAAGTAGCGGTCTACGGAACCGATGTAGATGCGCCCCTCGCTCAAAGCGGGCGAGGCGATGATAAAGTCGCCGGTGTAATGCTTCCAGGCGGGCCAGCCCAGCGAGAGGTCGAGGGCATACAGCACGCTATCCATCGACCCGACGAAGGCCAGACCCTCGCCCACGACGGGCGCCCCCATGACGCCATACTGGGTGGCAAATTTCCATTTCTCGCGTCCGGTCGCGGCTTCAATGGCGTAGACGCGCTCATCATCTGAGCCGATGAGGATGAGTCCCTGATAATGGGCCGCCGAGGAGCGCACCTCTCGCCAGGTCTTGAACTTCCAGTTCACCCGGCCTGTGCGCAGTTCCAGCGCGTGGACAAAGCCATCATCTGAGCCGATGATAACCTGATCCTGAATGATGCGTGGCGAGGAGCGGACATGATTCCAGGTGCGATAGGTCCAAACTTCTTTGCTGGTCTGGCCGTTGATGGCGTAAATCTGGTGATCTTCTGAGCCAATGATGATCAGATCGCCCACGCAGGCGGGCGTTGAGCAGATGCCGCCATCGGTGGCGAAGTTCCATTTGAAGGCGCCAGTTGTGGCGTCCAGGGCGTAGAGGTTGAAGTCGTAGGAACCGATATAGAGGGTCGTATTTGCCAGCATGGGCGAGGAGCGCACTTCCTCCTCGGTCTTAAAGCTCCAGAGGACGGTGGGGCTGGGCGCGGGGACGATGAATTGGCCGTAGCCGATGGAGGGCGCATCAGGAGCCACGCGCACGGCGCCAGTGGCGGGCATGGGGCCGAGAGTGGCGCTCGCGCTGTCGGCGGGAGACATGGTGTGCTGGTCTATGGCTGGACCGTAGCGTGGCCCGGCGGCGTCCTGAAAGGGAGTGGTTCCCTTGGGGAATGGCGCCAAGGGGTTTAGCACGCCGGTGCGGTAGCCGTTCCCGTTCTGTGGAGGACTGGCGAGTGGCTGTGGGGAAGGGATGGGAATCCTCAAGAGATGGCCGGTGCCGGTAATCGAGATGAGATGGAGCGAACTTTCGATGGCCTCTTTGAGTTCACGCGCCGATTGCCAGCGCTGCTCGCTCTGGTAGGCCAGGCATTTCATAATAATGGTTTCCATCTCTGGAGACACTTTGGGATTGAGCAGGCGGGGTGGCCGTTCATGGAAGGTGAAGGGCGTCTCCATGCGCGGGTCGCTGCCGGTGAGCAGTTGATGGAGCATGGCGCCCAGGGCATAGAGGTCGCTGCGTGGCTCAACCGAGCCTTTATATTGTTCAGGCGGCGAGTAGCCCTCGGTGCCGATCATCGTATCGCGTTTATCAGGCTGGATGATCTTGGCGATGCCAAAGTCAATCAGCATGGTCTGGTTTTGGGGGGTGAGCATGACATTGGCCGGCTTGAGGTCGCGGAAGATGATCGGGCGGGGCTTGAAGGCGTGCATGTATTCCAGGACTTCGCAGATTTGAATGGCCCAGCCAGCTACCTGCTGCTCGTCAAGCAGGCCAACGGCTTCCAGGAGGACATCTTCCAGGTTTTTCCCTTGAATGTAGTCCATGACCAGATAGGCGCGATTGGCCTCGGCGAAGAAATCATAGACCTTGGGAATTAAGGGGTGGTTCAGCGATGCCAGGAGGTTGGCTTCGCGCTCGAAGTTGCGCATGCGCGTTTGCTGATCGAGATTGTCGGCAAATTTGATGATCATCTCTTTGAGCGCGGCCCATTTGACGGCGTTCTTAAAGCGCAGATCGCGCACGCGATAGACGGCGCCCATGCCGCCAATGCCGATGACGCGATTGATCTCGTAGCGTTCCTGGATGATCGTCCCTGGAGCCAGTGTGGTGGCTTCGCCTTTGGCAAGATAGGCGGTAGGGGTGGGTTGATCGCCACCGAAAATGTCATCGCTCATGCTTCGCGCCCTCCGATGTGAATCTCGGCGCTATTATAGCATAGCTTTCTCAGCATGCGAACAAGGAATAGTACGGATGTCTGTTAGAGATTCAACGGCGGCAATGTTTGCAGCATATCCTGCGCCTCGTGGCCGATGGGTCCGTCGAAGTCCAGGGCCATTGCTTTGCGCAGGTTGAGTTCGGCGGAGCGGATGTAGCCCTGGGCAGCCTGAACGGCGCCCAGGTGTTCATAGAACGTGGCGTTGGTGGGCGCGAGGTTGATGGCCTGGGCGAAGGCTTGCATAGCAGCAGGCAGGTTATTCAGCGCCTGCTGGATGCGCCCCAGCGTATCAAAGGCCAGCCCATTCGTGGGCGCCAGCGCGGTGGCTGCCTGGGCGGCTTGCAGGGCTATGCCCTGATCCAGCCCAAGTTGATGATCGGCGTAAAAGATCGCCAGGCGCAGGCTAAACTGCGGATCGCTGCCGGCGTCATCTGCCGCGTGGCGCAGCGCCTGCTCTGCCGTAGGCAGATCGGCGAGTTGGTCGGCAATGTCGCCGCGTGTGGCCCAGAGGATCGGGTTTTGGGGATCGATGGCGAGCGCCTGCTCGATGTCGTTGATGGCGAGGGTATAGTGCCCGTTGGCAAGGTCTAGCAGACAGAAGACATAGCGGGCAAAACTATCCGCCGGTTTGAGCGCCAGCGCCTGGGTTTCCTGCTGCTGGGCCTGGCTGAGCGCGCCCGTCTGATACTCGGCCCAGCCAAGATAGGCGAGCGCGTCCGGGTCTTTGGGGTCGCTGGCGAGCGCCTGCTGAAGCGGCATAAGCGCCAGCGCGGGGAAATTATTTTGGATGTACGCGAACCCCAGCAGTTTCTCGCTTTGCGCGCTGCCGTTCCACTGATCGAGCGCCTGAATGAACTGCCGGGCGGCGTCGCGCTGGGCGCTGTCAGCGGTCTGATTCAGCACGGCCTGAAACGCCTGGCGGGCGTCGGAGCGGTCGCCGCGCGCCAGGCGAAGGACGCCCAGGTAATACTGCGCCAGGGTGTCGCTGGTGGGCAGCGCGGCAAATTGTGTCTCGGCGTTTTGCCAGTGGCCTTGCCCCGCGTAGAGCAGCCCCAGGCGCTTGCGCGCCTGCATGGCCGCGTCGGCTGGTTGCAGGCGCGCGGCCTGAAGCCAGGCGTGTTCTGCGTCGGGTAGGAGCTTCTGATCCCGCGCTACGTCGCCCAGGGCCAGCCAGATGTCGGCATTCGTATCATTCAGGCTGCGCGCCGTCTCTAGTTCGCTCTGAGCCAGGGCGTCCCGATGTTCCAGCAGGTGCAGGCGTCCGAGGTCGAGCGAGGGCTGGAAATCGTCGGGGGCCAGCAGCGCGGCCTGCTGGAAAAACGCCTCGGCGCGCCAGTATTCCTGCTGGCTCTGCGCGTCCAGCCCGACCTGGAGGTCGTTCGCTTCGCTGGGCGCCTGGGTAACAGCGCCGATCACCAGCAGGAGCGCGGCGGTGAGCATGATGCGCGTCGCCCAGAGGTCGGTTGTTGCCAGTAACTCTTCCCAGGAGGAGCTTTTCAGGCGCTTGAGCAGCTTGTGCATGTCGTCTTTCTCTGTGACTGTGCCAGGCGTGGCTGGCGGCTGAAGGCCGCGCTTGCGGCGGCGGGCGCGTGCATTCTCGCCTGCGGCTCGGACCTCTCGCTCGCCCGCGCCTGGAGGCTGCGTTACGAAGCCTACCTGCGCGGGCTGAGACGAAAACAGGTCCAACTTGACAAAGAAAACGTCATTACCCGCCCGCCTATTTGTACGTTGCCCTGGCTTGGCAATTCCTGAGCAGCATACGCAGAGATGCTTGCCCAGTCAAGCAAAGGGGACTTTCTTCCTGTTCCTGGGTTAGACATGCCCATCTTCTCGTGCTACGATGAAACTAGGAGAGGAGGGTGAGAGCCGATGATGCGCGAGGGCGCGAGCCAGATGATTGACGCGGGAGAGATGCTTCCGCAGTTTCGCTTACCGGCGGCTGATGGCCGCACGGTGCAGTTGTGGGATTATAAACAGCGGCAGGCGCTGGTCTTGATCATCCTGCATGGGCCGGATTGCGCGGAGTGCGGCAGGCTGCTGGAAGCCTACGCGGCGCACTACGCGGAGTTCCGCGAGCAGGGGGCAGAGCTGCTGGCGCTGCTGCCCGCGCCGCTTGAGCAGGTGGAGCGGCTGCAAGCGGAGCTGCGCCTGCCGTTTCCGCTGCTGGCGGATGCGACGGGCGAGACGCTGGCGCGGCTGGGCGCGTGGGATGTTGCCCGCCGCGCCGCGCAGCCCGCCATTCTGGTTGCCGACCGCTATGGCGCGCTCTATAGGCGCTCTAGCGCCGCGTCGGAGGGCGCGCTGCCCGCGCCGGATGTGGCGCTGAAAGACCTGGAGTATATTGGCATGCAGTGCCCGGAGTGAGGGGCGGCTGAATGGCCCAGTTAGGGCCACAGGATACCTGCGATGAGTAAAGCCAGCCAGTTACCGATGAAGATCAAGCGCGTCTATGACCCGCCCGCTACTGACGATGGGCAGCGCGTGCTGGTGGATCGTCTCTGGCCGCGCGGGCTGAAGCGCGAGGAGGCGCGGGTAGACGAGTGGCTGCGCGAGGTGGCGCCAAGCGATGACCTGCGCCGCTGGTTTGGGCACGACCCGGCGCGCTGGGAGGAGTTTCAAGCGCGCTATCGCCAGGAACTGGCGGACGATAGCCACAAGGACGCGCTGGAGAAGCTGCGCGAGATGGCGCGGCGCGGCCCGCTGACGCTGGTCTTTGCCGCCAAGGACGCGGAGCATTGCAACGCGCAGGTGTTGCGCGCTGTGCTGGAAGCGGGGTCTGGCGCAGCATAGCTCAGCCGACGACGCTTGCAGCGCCGTCGATGGTTTGACATCGATTACGCCAGACATGTTTCAATTGGTTTTTGGGTCGGCTTGAATACTCCAGTGGAACGGTGATGCGACAAGTATAGCCTGCTCGCGCCCGTTTGTTAAGGGTTTGCGTCTGCGTTTGGCGCAAACGGCATGGATATGCTGGCAGGCGCCTGCTCAGCCTGCCAGCGATCCAGGAAGTCGCCCAGGATGAGATCGAAGGCGGCAGGAGCCTGGCGCGAGGGGTGATGGCGCACGTTGGGCAGCATGACGAGTTCTGCGCCCTGGATGAAGCATTGCAGGGCGATGGCGGTGTGGGTGGGCAGCAGCGGGTCGCGGATGCCCCAGATGATCATCGTAGGGCAGCGAATGGCGCGCAGCTCAGGGCGGAGATCGCAGGTCAGTACCTCATCGGTGGCCTGCCAGATCGCCAGCGATTGCAGGCGGCTGGGCTTGCTATAGCGGCTGGTGTAGCGGGCCTTCTGGCGGTCGGCAAAGCCCAGCCCGGCGCGGGTGAGCGAACGTAGGAAGGGTCGCTGGATGGGCAGCCCGATGGAGTTGACCAGCACCAGGCGGTCCACCAGTTGTGGCTCGGCGGCGGCCAGCATGATCGCCAGCGCGCCGCCCATCGAATGGCCGACGACGGTTGCCGGGGGCATCTCCAGCGAACGCATCCAGGTTGCCAGCAGCGCGGCCACCTCGCGCATGCGCCAGGGCAGGTGGGCTGGAGTGCGCCCATGCCCCGGTAGATCGGGCGCGTAGAGCCGATACTGGGGGCTGAAGGTTTCGAGGGCGCGCTGCCAGACGGCGGAGGAGTTCCACAGGCCGTGCAGGCAGACCACCGGCTGCCCGTCGCCCACGACGCGATAGGCCAGTTCCTGCCGATAGGGCGTGGGCAGCCAGGATCGCGCAAAGCGCTGCCCGCGCTGCTCTGTCAACGGTTCTTCAGATGGGAATGCTGCGGCCATATCTTGCTCCTGCTTATGCCCAGGATGATCTTCTACCACATCCTGATGGCTCCCCCAGCCGGCAGGGGCGCCAAAGGTACAAGCCCCCACCCCAGGCGGCAGAGGCGCCGGAGGTACAAGTCCCACCTCTGCCGGATTCGATAGTAGAAGTATAGGGCGCGGCGCCGGTTGATGTCAAAGATCGATGTGCTTGCTTTTTACGTCGGCGGTTTCTTCGGCCTGGTCTTCCTCGCTGCGCTGCGCCGTGAAGCCCTGCATGGTGGATTGCGTCAGCCAGCGCGCCACCGAGCGCAAGTCGCCGGTCTGCTCGTAGATGGCAAGCTGACGGTCGGCGCCGGTCCCATCGGGACTTTCGAGCAACTGGCGCAGGAAGGTCATCTCGCGGCGGCTGCCCAGGTCATCGACGAGATCATCGACGAAATCGAGCAGGTCGTGGATGGCGTCGCGGGCGGGTACTTCGCGCAGATTGGGGAAATCAATCAACTTGCCATCCAGGCCATAGCGTGCGGCGCGCCATTTGTTCTCATTGAGCAGGGTTGTGGGATAGAGACGCAGGCTCCTGTTGCGCGCGCGCATCCAGTCCAGCTTGGCGACCAGCGCCTGGAAGAGCGCCGCCAGCGCGATGGTCTCTTCAAACGTGGCGGGCATGTCGCAGACGCGGAACTCCAGCGTGGGATACAGCGGATGGGGGCGCATATCCCACCAGATTTTCTTGGCGTTGTCGATGCAGTTGGTGGCAACGAGTGTCTGGACGAAGCGTTCAAACTCGGCGTAGGAGGGGTAGATGTCGGGCAGGCCGCTGCGCGGAAAGCGCTGCCAGACGGTGGTGCGAAACGACTTGTAGCCGGTCTTGCGCCCCTGCCAGAAGGGCGAATTGGCGGAGAGCGCCAGCACATGCGGGATGAAGTTCCGCGCCTGGTTCATAATCTCGATCAGGTGGTCGCGGTTCTCGATGCCAACGTGGACATGCAGCCCAAAGATGAGGATGGAGCGGGCCACCTCTTGCAGTTGCTCGTCAAGCTCTTCGTAGCGGGGGTGATCGGTGCGCTCTTGCTCTTGCCAGTCGTCGCTGGGGTGTGTGCCAGCGGAGATGAGGCGCATGCCCAGGGATGCGGCCAGTTCAGCTACTGTTGTGCGCAGAAAGGCGGCCTCGGCCCGCCCAGCGGCAATGCTGGGGCAGACGCCTGTAATCGTCTCGACGGTGCATTGCAGAAACTCCGCTTTGGCCTGTTCGCCCAGCTTTGCCTGAGACAGAGCCAGCAGCGGCACAATCCCCGATGTCAAACTTCCGGTAACGACGTCTACAAGCTGAAACTCTTCCTCGATCCCCAACGTATACTTGCCAGGCATTCGGTAAAAACCCTCCTTGTGTGGAACGCTCTCTTGTTGAGTTCCAGCACAGCGGCTGGAGGTCGCCTTCGCTGTAGCGGTTGAGCGGCGATAGGAGAGAGACGCCCCTACGTGTGAGCAACGCTTACTGGTGAACACGCTTGCTACATACTCTGAGGCTGGCACTACAGGCGTCCTGGTCGGGCTGGCTGCGACGACCGCTATGGGAAGTGGATCGTCGGCGTGGATAAAAATGCCGCGCCCATCAGGTGGCGCGGCAGGAGGGCAGGCGGCAGCGCCGGGTGTATCCTAAACGAGCGCAACTGCCAGGAAAAGAGGTGTGAACCGCTGCGGTTCCGGTTGGTCATGTTCTGGCTCCTGGAAAGTCAAGGAAGCGCAAGATGGCTTCCGGCACACGCTACAGACGCTTTGCCTGCATGGCTCCGTTGCCAGCACATCACAACCGTTGGGATTACAGCATAGCTGATTTCTGAGGTTCTGTCAAGAACCGCCCAGTAATGTGTCTATCTGGGCATCGACCTCTGCGGCGCTGGCTTCCAGTTCTTCTTCGGCCTCTGCTGGCGTGCGGGCGGTGAGCTGCGCTTCCAGTTCTTCCTTAGAGAGATCGGCCAGCACTTCCACCAGATGGGGTGGTCCCTGGTCGGGAACCAGGATGAAGGTGCCTGGCCAGCGCTGCGGGCGATAGTCTGGGCGGCGCGCCTTGCCGCCATCGTAGAGCCAGGAGCCGGAGTTCATCACGACGGTCTCCTGCCCGCGCATCTTGACCGTCCAGCGGTCGATGGGGTCAATGTCTGTAAGCGGGCCAGGACGGTGGGTGTGCCCGAAGATGACGTAGCGCATGCCAGCGGGCAGATAGGCTTCCAGCGCCTCCAGGCTGAGGTTGAAGGCGTAAATGGTCGCCTCGGCCTGGGCCTCGCGTGCGGGCGAGGTGAGAGTGAGGCCGCCCTTGATCAGCCGGTTTGCCAGGGTTTCGGCCAGGGCGACGCCGACTTTGCCGCCGACCGAGGCTGCCCCGCGCAGCGCGGCCCGGCGAAACTGGCCCAGGCGGGTGCTGGGCGGGGCGCCGCCGCGCAGGCGCTCGTAGATGCGGCTCTGGATCAGGCCGCCGCCGGGGGTTTGCCCAATCCAGTGGAGCAGTTCGTATTGGGGGCGCAGGATGGCCTCATAGAGTTCAGGCGAGAGGGCATCCACCGGCTGCCCAGCCGATGCGATGGTGGCCTGCAAGAGCGTGAGCAGGCGCGCCGGGGCGCCGCCCAGGTGGATGTCCAGGTAATGGCCGTGTGTTAGGAAGATTGGCCCCTCGGAGGAGTCGAGGATGTCATAGAAATAGGCTACGCGGACCTCAACCGGAATGCCCATCATGCGGGCGAGCTGGCGCGAGAGAAAGAAGTCGGGCGGCGCGACAACCTGCTGGAAGCTGTACGGCTCGCCCGCCTCGATGGCGCGCTCCTGGGCGGTTTCCATCAAGCGCACGGCGTAGTGGTGGTCGTGGTTGCCGGGGATGAAGGTCACGCGGGGATGCTCAGCCTTGCGCAAGGCGTTGCCCAGCGTCGTCAAAAACGGCTCTGCGGTCAGCAGCACCTCTTCAAGCTGCTGGAAACGCAGGTCGAGAATATCGCCGAGCAGGACCACATGGTCGATGCCGTCAAGCTGCTCGCGCAAGAGGTCACAGAAAAAGGGGTAGCGCAGCAGGTCATCACCGTGCGCGGCGCCAAGATGCAGGTCTGAGAGAATGGCGGTAGCCAAAAGATAGCCTCCCCAAATGGCTCTTCTATCAGGTATCTAGCAAAAAAGGGGCCGAGTTGGGGCTGGCGGTACACGCGCCGCGCCCCCACCCAGGACGGTCCGGCAAGATGTCGGCGGTACACACGGGCGGCGAGCCTTCTGCTCAGGCGGCCTGCTGCGTGGCCTGGTGGTGCGCCTTGCCCCGGCTAAGGGAGGTGATGACGCCCAATAGGGCAAAGAGGGTGGCGGCCCAATAGCAGATGCGGAAGGCAGCGATCACGGCGTCTACGCCGCTCTGGGTGGTCTCGCCGGTCAGGGCAAGCTGGAGGAAGGCGTTGTAGGGCATGAAGCTGACGAAGACGGCGCCGGTGATGCCGATGCCCAGCATCGTGCCCAGGTTGCGCATCGTGCCCAGCACTGCCGAGGCGACGCCGCGCCGGGTGGCCGGAGCCGAACTCATTACCGCGCTGTTATTGGGCGATTGGAAGAGGCCCATGCCCAGGCCGAGTACGACTAGCCGGATGGCGACATCTGCATAGGTGGAGTGGATGGTGAGCGTACTCATCCAGAACAGGCTCAAAGCTGAGAGGGCCATGCCGATGGTGCCCAACGTGCGCGACCCCAGCCGGTCAGAAAGCCAGCCGCTGATAGGCGCAACGATGAGCATCGTCAGCGGATAGGGCGTCAGCAGAATGGCTGACTGGAAGAGGGTGTAATGCAGCACGTCTTCTAAATAGAAGGGCATCAGGAAGAGGACGGCGATCATGCCCATTGAAGCCAGGGCGGCAGAGAGGTTTGCCATCGTGAAGAGCCGGTTCTGAAACAGGCGCAGGTGCAGGAGCGGCTGCGGCGCGGTAAGCTGGCGCAGGATGAAGAGCGCGGCAGTTACCAGGAAGATGGCGAGCGCGCCGAGCATGCGCGGCGAACCCCAGCCGTAGAGGGGGCCGAGCGAGACGAAGTAGAGCAGCGCCGAGAGGCTCGCCGCCAGCAGGGCGGCGCCGATCCAGTCGAAGCGCTCGTGCCCGCTGTGCTGCCGGGCGCCGACTTCGTTATGCAGATAGAGCGCGGCCAGCACCAGTCCGACGGCGGCAATGGGGACGTTGAACCAGAAGGCCCAGTGCCAGTTGATCGCGTCCGTCAGCAGGCCACCGACGATGGGGCCAAGCGTTGTGCCAACGGAGAAGGTGGCCGAGGCGACGCCCAACGCGCGCCCCAGTTCCTTTTTGGGGAAGGTATGCGTGATAATCGCGGAGGTGTTTGCCATGAGGAGCGCGCCGCCGATGCCCTGCACAAAGCGCGCGCCTATCAGTACCCAGACGTTGGGCGCCAGGGCGCACAGCGTAGAGCCAAGCCCAAAGATGAGGTAGCCCAGCAGGTAGATGCGTTTGTTGCCGATCAGGTCGGCCAGGCGCCCGACGCTGAGCAGGAGGACAGCAGAGGCCAGCGTATAGGCCAGCAGCACCCAGAGGATGTTGATCAGGTCGGTATGCAGGTCGGATTGCAGGGTGGGCAGGATGATGATCAGGCTGGCGGAATTGAGCGCGGCCATGAAGCCGCCCACGCCGACCACCGCCATGACCAGCCATTTTTTGACCGAAGGGTCGCCCGCCAGACCATCCAGGCCGTTCTCTGGCTGGTGAACGCTGATGCTGGTGGGTTCGCTGTGCTGCCCTGGAGAAACTGTCTCCTCTTCGCTTGCGCGCATTGGCTGTTCCCTCGTTGTCTGGGGCTGGTTATCGTGGTATACTGAAGTAGCGATAACCTTGACGTGAACGGAAATGATTGAGACCCTATTCTACCATACCGGGAAGCCAGCGTCAACCAGGCTGGTGGTGATTTGAACCGTCCGCCTTTCTGGTAGATTGACGCGGCTGTACCTTGCATGGTACGCTACTCATTGAAGGGCGCTGCTGTTCTCGTGCAGGAGTTCCAGGGATGAAGCGGCCAGAAGCTTCTATGGGCCTGGCGTTTCAGGGAGGTGGGTTATGCCTGCTATGTCGTCAACTCCGCCGGATAAGACGATTGCATCGAACGAGCCGAATGAGGCCCAACGACCAAGGTATCGCATTGAGCAGGTGGCGGATCGCTTGCGAACAACCAAGCGCACCCTGCGCTATTACGAGGAGATTGGCCTTCTGCCGCCCGCCGAGCGCACCGAGGGAGGCTATCGGCTCTACAGCGAAGATGATATTAAACGTCTAGAGCGGATTCAGCGGCTGAAAGACCTGCTAGGCTTTTCGCTGGCGGAGATTCGAGAGTTGCTCCAGACGGATGATGAGCGCGGGCAGGTGCGCGTGGCCTACAACCATGAAACGGACCCAGCAGTTAAACTCAAGCATATGGAAGCGGCTGACCGGCTCAGCCGCCAGCAACTGGCGGTGGTGGAGCGCAAGATGGCCGGGCTGGAACAGATGCGCCAGGATATTCTCAAGCGCCTGGATCACTACCAGCAGCATCGCCAGGAATTGCAGGCGGCGCTGGAGCAACACGCAGCGGAAGCTGAGAACGCCAATCCTAATTCTCAACAGATGAGGAGCGACTTGTGGCACAACGGATAGGGTTTATCGGTCTGGGGCTGATGGGCAAGCCGATGGCGCGCAATTTGATGAAGGCGGGCTTCCCCCTGACGATCTATGCGCGGCATCCAGAAAACGTGCAGGAGTTGGTCTCTGAAGGCGCCACGCTCGTTTCTTCCAGCCGCACGGTGGGCGCGGCGTCGGATGTGGTGATTACGATGCTGCCCAATTCGCCGGAGGTGGAGGAGGTGGTGTTTGGCGAGATGGGTGTGCTGGCAAGCGCGCGACCGGGCACGATCATTATCGATATGAGTACGATAGCGCCGGATGCTTCGCGCGCGTTCGCCCGGCGCTGCGCGGAGAAGGACGTGGCCTTTCTGGATGCGCCAGTGAGCGGCGGGTCCAATGGCGCGGAGGCAGGCACGCTAAGCATTATGGTCGGCGGCGATCAAGGGGCGTTTACTACCTGCCGCTCGATCTTTGAGGCGATGGGCAGCAAAGAAAAAATCTTCTATGTTGGGCCGAGCGGGTCGGGCGAAGTGGTCAAGGTTGCCAACAATCTGCTCTGTGGGGCGATTGCCGCTGCCACCGCCGAGGCGCTGGCGCTGGGCGTGAAGGCGGGCGTGGAGGTGGAGTCGCTGGCGAAGATCATCGGCGTGAGCAGCGGCGCCAGCACGCAGCTTGGCGCGGTTTTTCCCATTCGAGTATTTAATGGCTCGTTTCAGCCGGGCTTTATGACCGATCTGCTCTATAAAGACCTGGGGCTGGCGCTGGACCTGGGGACGGCCAATGGCGTGCCAATGGAGTTTGCCGCGCTGACCCGCGAACTCTATGCCCGTGCCCGCGAGGCGGGCTATGGCCGGGCCGATTATACGGCGGTGATCAAGCTGCTCGAAGAGAAAGCGGGCGTCGAGGTGAGGACGAAGCCCGCGAACTCCTAGCGCCTCTGGCGGCAGACCGGGTGTACCGTCGGCGAGACGCCGACGGTACAAGGGACGGCCCAGGCCGGTCCGGCTGGAAATCGGCGGTACACACAATATCCCTTTTTCAAGGGGATGCGCGGCGCCAGCCGCGTTTTATGCTGTTGTCTTGAAGCGCAGCCCCACGCGGCCCAGGCGGATTTCGTCGCCGTCATTCAGCGGCGTGGGCGTCTTGGGCGGGATGCGCTTGCGATTTACAAAGGTGAAGTTCGTGCTGTCGAGGTCTTCGATATTCCAGCTTTCACCGCTCTGGGTCAGGTGGGCGTGCAGGCGCGAGACCCCGCCTTCTTCCGCGCCATAGGGCGTCAGGTCCACATCGGGGAAGCTGTTGCTGGGAATATCTTCGCGGCCCAGCACCACACTGGTCTTGCCGGCCAGATCAAACGTTGCTTCCGTCCCCTCGACCAGCAGGCGCGGCTGCGCGGCAACTGGAGCAGGGGCAGGCATGCTGGGAGCAGGGGCAGGCGCTGCCTGGTCCGGGGCCGCAGGGGCGCTGGGTGGGGCCGCAGGGGCGCTCGATGCGACAGCGGTCTCTGCCTGATCCGGCGCAGGGGCGCTTTGCGCGGCAGCGGTTTCTGCCTGATCCGGCGCAGGGGCGCTGGCAGCGACCGTTGGCGCTTCATCTGTGGCTGGCGGATGCGACGCAGCCTGGGTTGGCGCTTCATTGTCGGTTGGTTGGGGAGCGGCTGGCCCGGAGGGCACGGTTGGCTCGTCTATGTCCAGATTGGCCGCGCTGGCAGAGGTCGATGCGGGTAGGGGTTCGCCACACTCATCACAGAACGTCGCCGTATCAGGGTTCGCGTGTCCCTGGGAACAACGAATAGTCATGGATAAAACCTCCTTAAAGGGAGAAGGAGCGAGCCGTTACGAGGTCTTAAAGCGCAAGACCACACGACCCAGCCGAATCTCATCGCCATCTTTGAGCGCGGTAGGTGTTTTGGGCGCAAGTTTCTGCTTATTCAGGAAGGTGAAGTTAATGCTATTCAAATCCTCAAGCATATACTGGCCGCCGGAATAGCGGATCAGGGCGTGGCGTCGCCCGACGCCGCCTTCTTCGCCATTGAAGGGGGTCAGGTCCACATCGGGGAAGATGTTGCTGACGGCATCCTCGCGGCCAATCAATATTTCGGTTTTGCCAGAAATATCAATGGGCGTATTATCGCTCTCGACGACGATCTGCGGCTGAAGACCTGCCGGTGGCGCGGGGACCGCAGACGCGGCAGATACCGCAGGTGTCGGCGGCGCGGCGGCCATCGCTGGCTGGGCGGCGACTGGCGGCGCGTTCAGGTTCGCGCCACAATTGCTGCAAAACGATTCGCCTGCCGGATTGGGCGACCCACAGCTTGGGCAGGTCGTCGTCGAGCCAGCGGGCGCGGGCGCGGGAATCGTCGCGGCCATTGCTGGCGCGGGCGCGGCCAGTGGCTCGCCACACTCATCGCAGAATGCCGAGCCATCGGGGTTCTCATGCCCCTGGGAACATCGCACAGACATTGTTTTCCCTCCTCGTTTGTTTCAACCCTGATCCAGCCCGAAGGCCGGATGCCCTGGGCTGGGCGTCTCTCACGATCTTACTGAAAACCAGCCCGCCCTGAATTTGAACAAGTCACATATCCTCAAGCCGCTGGGTCAGCTTACGTGTTTTATTGCCGATGCTCTTCACCTGCTCACTGGAAATCTGCTCCCCCGCGTTGAGCTGCTCCAGCGCCGCCTGTGTCTCCGGGTCCAGCACGCGCGTCACGTTCGGCGCCAGCCGGGTAGTCACCTTGCCTGTCGCTTTATATTCTTCCAGCACTTTGGTGACCAGCCGATGGGCATTGGCTTTCTCGGCGTAGTTCATTACCAGCGCGTTGACGGCCTGGGTCTGGTTCTGATCCTGGCTGAAGCCGACCACAATATCGGCGCGTAGCTGCTCGCTCTGCCGATTCAATGTGGGCACATCGTAGGTCAGTTCGGCCACTGCGATGCGGAAGACGCCCGCTGGTTTGGGTTCAATCATCAACTCGAACAAGACCGACTGGGGCGTATCTTTTTCCAGATCGCCCAGCGGCACGACCACCTGGCGATCAGATAGTACCGATGGCCCCAGGTCGCTGATCTGCGGCAGCACCTTCACGGCCTTCTTGGGGGTAATGCCCGCCGAGAGGTGCAGCAGCAACTGCGCGTTGCGCACGGCAACGGCGGTGGCGCTCTGGAACTGCTGCTGGAAGAGGCTCAGCGCGTCGCCGGGCTGGCGGATGAACTCGGCCTCCAGGCCGCCGCTGCGCCGTCCGATGTTATCGAGCAGGTCTTCGTCCCAATCGGCGCCAATGCCCAGCGGATAGATGTTGATGCCCTGGCGCGCGGCGTCGTCGGCCAGCGCGCGGCAGCGGTCGGTATCGCCATAGGTCACGCCATCGGTCAGCAGCACCATGCGGTTGACGCTGGTGGGCGCGTAGTATTTGCGTAGTTCGTTGAGGGCTGTACTCATGCCCAGTGACATCGTGGTGCCGCCGCCATCGCGGATGCGGTCCACTGCCAGCTTGATGCCTGGCTTATCCATTGCGGGCTGCGCGGGCACAATGATCTGGACGGTATCGTCAAAGGCCACAATTGAGATTGTATCGGTATCGGCCATCTGGTCGATGAGCATCTGCACTGCCTTCTTCACGGCAGTCAACTTGGCGCCTTTCATTGAACCAGAGCGGTCTAGCACAATGGCGAAGTTCAGCGGCATGCGTACCTGCGCCACCATCTCGGTTGGCGCCGCTTCCACCAGCACATATGCTACCTGCGATCCGCCTGTCACTGGCAGATGTTCTTTGCCAAGCTGAGAGGTCAATGTGACTTCGCCGGGCATGTGTATCGTCTCCTTTCAAGGGACCGATAAATATTTGGGCTGGCGGTTAAAACCGCGTCTGGAGGCGTTCTGCCACGAAGCCCGCCTGGGCGGGCTGGGAAGAATCTCCGGTTCATGTATCAACTGCCAACGCTATTTCTTTCATACATACGAATACAAGAAGGGAGAAGTTGCGCGGCCAGCACAGGCCACGCCTCTTGTGGCTCATCTGCCCGGATGCTTCACTCTCGCGCTTGCACGACAATCACACTGATATTATCTTCGCCGCCGTTCTGGTTTGCCAGGTCCGCCAGCCGGTCGGCGGCGCTCTGCGGGTCGCTCACCTCGCGCAGCGTCTGCTCGATCTGCGGGTCGCGGACCATCTCCCACAGGCCATCGCAGCAGACGACCAATTGATAGCCGGGGCGCAGCTTCTGGGTAAAGAGATCGACCTGCACGTCGCGCCGGTCGCCCAGGCTGCGCAGAATCTGATTGCGCTGCGGGTGGGTGTAAATGTCGTCGCGCTCGATCAGGCCGCCGATGACGAGCTGCATGACCAGCGAGTGATCGACGCTGATGGTTTGCAGTGAGTTGGTGTCAAAGAGGTAGGTGCGGCTATCGCCGACGTTGACGATATGCGCTGTGTCGCCGACGATCAGCGCGCCGGTGACGGTTGACCCCATGTCACTGCCTGTCTGCTCATTTGAGCCGACGAGCGCCAGATTGGCCGCCTCCACCGAGGCTTTCAGCTTTGCGGCAATCGTTTCGCTCTCGGCAAATTGCCCGCTGGTGAACGCCGGGAGCAGCACTTCGCGGGTAATATAATCAGCGATGACGGCAATGGCGCGTTTGCTGGCGACCTGGCCGTCATCGTGCCCGCCGAGGCCATCGGCCACCAGATAGAGGCCGAATGGCTGGGTGATGGACTCGTGAATGCGCGTGAACTCCATCACCAAAATGCTATCTTCGTTCGGGTTGCCTCGCCGGGTGCGCCCGACATCCGAGCGCGCGCCTGCCGCGAGGGTGACACCCAGGGGGAAGATGGGGCCATCGAGTTCCATCAACTCCACGCGATACTCGCGCGGCCCGATGGTAAAACTGGCGATGGCCGTCATCGGCTGCGTGGGCCAATCCAGTTCCTCGCTGTCGCTATCCACATAGCCCTCTACGGGCGCCTGGGCTGCGCTGCCTTCGGGATGCGCGCCGTTGGCGCCTGGCGCGCCGCTCGCATCTGCCGCCGTCTGGGTGACGGCGCCTGCCGTTGCATCAGCGGGCGCTGGCGTCTGCGCTTCGGCGCCTGCTGTCGCCGGGACGTGTTCGCGGAGCCAGTATTCCTTATCAAGCATATCCGCGCCACAATTCGAGCAGTACCGCTCTGGCTCGGAGCTTTCGGGGAAATCCGTGCCGCACGCCCAGCAATGCAGGTAGCCCATCTGATCACTGATGCGATAGAGATTCTCCTCTTCGGAGGTATGCGCCACCTCTTCGATGCGATAGCGTCCTTCAAGCAGCATACCCGGTTGCAGGGGGGCTTGATGACCTAGCATGCCAAGTAGCTCTGGTGTTACCTCGACCGCCTGACTGGTTGGCCGGGACATGTGAATGGTGGGCAACTCGTCCTCGGCAGACGATGCTTCCTCGCGCTGATCTTCTGGTGTGTCCATTGCTGTATAACTCCCTGGGGCAGCATAGGGGTCAAAACCATACAATTGTTCAGTTGGCACAGGGCCAGTCGCCTGCTGATGGCTGGCGGCTAGCGGTTCCTCCGAACTGTTTATCGCTCCAGCCTGAGCGTCAGCGACGGCTGGGGTTGGGGCCATCTCGCCTTCCATGACGGGCGCAGGGGGTGGAGGCGGCGGAGGGATCGCTTCGGCTTCAGCCGTCACGAGCGCGGGCGCCTCTGGCTCTGGCTGTTCTGGAACCAGAGGCGCGCCAGGGCCAGAGGCCGCCGCAGCGCGATGGAGTGGGCCAGTTGGGCTGGCCTTGCCGGGCAAAGGCGCTTGCTGTGGCATGGCCGCTTGCTCCATGCCGACCGGCGGGGGTAATGCCTCCGCCGGTTGGGCTGTCAGCGACGGTGGCGCCAGCGGCGCCGCAACGGACGGCCCCGCGCCTGCTGATAGTAGCGCGCCACAATTATTGCAAAACTTTGCCTGCTCGCGCAACGGATGTTGACAATAGGGGCATCGCATCGTGATCCCACCTCCTGGAAGCTGGGGCAGCCCCAGCGAATGCCGCCACGACCCTGAAGCCGGGGAGCAAGTCTTTGTTAGCGTGCCAGCCGCCTGGCATCCGCGTCGTTCGGATTGATCTGGAGCGCTCGTTTCGCCAGGTCTCGCGCCTGTTTGCGGCTGCCGGTTTTTTCGTAACATTGGGCGCTGAGGCGATAGACCTCCGCCGAGGCGAGACCTTGCGCGCGGGCCTGTTCCAGGGCCTGAACGGCCTCTGGGTAGCGGCGCGCGCCAAAGAAGGCTTTGCCCAACTCGTGCCAGGCTTCCGCCTGATTAGGGCCAAGCTGCACTGCCTCCTGCAACTCACCAATCGCGTCGCTCCAGCGTTGCTCGCGATTATACAACTGGCCCAGGCTGAAGCGCAGCAGATAGTGCCGACTTTGTAACTGAAGGCCATTGCGCAGCTCGCGCTCGGCGGTCACATAATCCGTCTGCTCCATCGCAATGATGCCAAGCTGGCAGGGAACCGCCGGATTTTGTGGTTCATACTTGCGCGCCTGCATCAAGGCCGAAGCGGCGGCGCTAAACTGCTTGAGATCGCGCTGCGCCAGGCCAATTTGAAAGTAGACATCATAGCCTGGCCGAATGCTCGCTGCTTTTTGGAAGGCGCCGATGGCCTCAACTAACTGATTGAGGCGTCGATAGGTCTCGCCCAGCTTATAGTAGCGCGGATAGGTTGGTGTATCGAGCTGCACGGCTTCACGAATGCAGAGCAGCGCCTGGGCGTAGGCGCCGTTATTGTATTCGCGCACGCCCTGGTCATAGAGCGCGTCGGCGCGCGTGGTGTTCGGGTTGACGGCTGGCCTGCCGCGCGCCGCAACCGGATTCGCCGCGCCCCTGCCCACGCCCGCCGCCATTTTGGCATTTTGCACGGCGTGCGACATGGAAGCGTCGCCGGGCAGGGGCTTGCCATCCAGGGCGCAAAACTTGGCGGTTGGGCGATTGATATAGCCGCAGACGGGGCAGACCTTGCCGCCAACCGGCACTACCAGCGTTGCGCCGGGGCTTTGCGCAGCCGGGACGGCAGGCGCGGGCATGTGATTGGTGCTGGCCGGGTGAATGGCTCCGCTGACGGGGGCGGGCAGGCAGGATTGCAGCGCCGTCTGCATCGCGGCGGCGGATTGGAAGCGCCGGTTGGGGTCGAGCTGCATGGCCTTGATCACGATGTCTTCTACGCCCTGGCTGATGTGAGGGATGCGCGCGCGCAGGCTCCCCGGTGGTGGGGTGTCTAGCGGCGTCGGCTCTTCGTTGGTCAGCAGATGATACATGGTTGCGCCCAGGCTGTAGATGTCGCTGCGCGCGTCCGTCTGGCCGGTCTGGCCCAGGTGTTCGGGCGAGGCATAGGTCATCGTGCCCAGGTTTTCGGTATTGCTCTTTTGCCCCGGCTTCCAGATGCGCGCAATGCCAAAGTCGATCAGCTTGATCTCGCCCTGGGGCGTTACCATCACGTTGCCGGGCTTGAGATCGCGCAGGATGACCGGCGGCGTCTGGCTGTGAATAAAGCTGAGCGCCTCGCAGACTTGAATGGTCCACTCCAGCACCTGCCGCTCTGGCAACGGTTGTTTCGCCTCCTCCAGCAGCTTATCCAGGCTTTTGCCGGGCACAAACTCCATGACGAAATAATAGCGCCCATTCTCGCTGAAGCGATCAATCACGCGCGGCAGCCGGGGATGCGGCAGCACGGTAAGCTGGCCCATCAGGGTACTTTCTTTCTCAAAGCGGTCGATGGCCTCGCGGAGTTCGCGTGGGTCGGCAAACGCCTCGATCAAGAGTTCTTTAATCGCCCAGAGCGGTCCTGGCATGCGCTGGTTCTCGGCCTTATAGACGCTGCCCATGCCGCCTTCACCCAGCAGTTCCAGGATGCGATAGCGATTATCAAGAATAGTGCCGTTTGGCAGGCTCATCCGTTCCTCTATATCATTCCGGCTGTTAATTGGAACAGCGCACAACAACGGCGGTGATATTATCCTCACCCCCGCCCTGATTCGCCGCGTCAATCAATTCCTGGCAGATGGCCTCCAAAGGCTGATCGCTGCTCAGGATGCGTTTGATCTCATCCTCGCGCACCATCTCCCAGAGACCATCGGTGCAGAGCAGCAGCAGATCACCTGGCTCCAGTGTCTGATAGAAGACATCCACTTCGACCGTGCTGTGTCCGGCCCCCAGCGAGCGATAGATTAGATTGCGCTGGGGGTGGTCGTAGACCTGCTCAGGTTTGATGTGGCCGGCATCCACCAGCCGGGCCACCAGCGAGTGATCTTTCGTAATCGGGCGCAACCGCTCTTTGCGCAGCAGATATGTCCGGCTATCGCCTACGTTGGCGATGTAGGCGCTGTTCCCCAGCACAGCGGCCACCGTGACGGTGGACCCCAGCCCCTTGGCCTCTTTGCGCGCCTTGCCATAGCTCACGATCACTTCGTTGGCCTTGGTAATGGCTTGTTTGAGTTGCTCGTTAATCCTGGAGACCTCGCGGCTTTCGGGCAAACGCCGAGTCTGGCTGCCAGTCTCCGGGCTGCTCAACTTTGGCAGGGCGATGGTTTCCTGCCCGGAACTGGGCGCAAAGAGTGGGTTGAGTGTCTCCCGAATCGCTTCTACTGCCAGTTTGCTGGCGACTTCGCCGGCCTTGTAGCCGCCCATGCCATCGGCCACAATAAAGATGCCTCTGGCCTCGTCGTCGCTGGAACTCACTTGAAAATAGCAGCGGTCTTCGTTTTGCTCGCGTACTTTTCCCGGATCAGTTTGAGAAGCCGCCTGGATGCGAAACATAGCGCGACTCCCCCTTCCTGGCTGGCATTGCTAGAGTGATACTTGCATAGCTGAGCGCTGGCCGCGCTCAGCTATGCAAGGCGTGACCTGCTCGTGCGGCTTTCATCATACCATCTACGGTACAGTGATGCAACCTTTTCTGCCCGCCTGCGTTTTGCCTTCCACTCTTCTCTACGCAAGGGATGGTCCAGTAGTTAAGGGTCAGGTTGTGAATCTGGTCACATTCGGCGCCAACCATGTAGCCTGGCAACTTCCTCCTCCGTTTTAAGAGGTGGCTGGCGGCTGAAGGCTGCGCCTGCGGCGGCGGGCGCTGGACGGCGCTGGGCGCCGCCCTTCTCGCTTGCTGCGCTCGCTCGCACGCCCGCGCCTGGAGGCTGCGCCACGAAGCCCGCCTGCACGGGCTAGGTTTTGGCGTGCGTCCGTCCTGCATGCGCGACTTTTGTATAGCTCTGGCAGAGGAGATGGGGTGTGTTGCGCTTTCCCCGGCCCATCGTTATACTGGATAGATGCCTGTTGGGCCGACCGGGTGATCGCTGCTTTGCAGGTTTGCTCTTCTTGCTGATGACGGTCAGGCTGGTAGATCGCGTTTCTCCGGCAAGTTGGAGGGGCGCTGATGAGGAGTGGAAGTTTATGGATTCATGCAGGTGGCGCGGACCTTTCGATGCCGTGCAGACGGCGCCAGGCGCGCGTGGCGGGGGGGCCTGGCCGGGTCGGGTCGCCCTGGTGGCGCTCGTGGCGCTGATGGCGCTGGCCGTTGGCGCGGTGGCCCCCCCTGGGCGGGCGCGCGCGGCGAGTGGTGGTCAGCAGATCGTGTTTACCTCGCCGATCTATCCTGGCCGCAATAATGGCAATGCTGAGGGGCCGGTGGGGGCGAACGTGAGCATCCAAGGCTCAGGATGGGGAACGAACGGCGATCCCATCACAGTGACGCTGGTTGATATGCAGGATGACGCAAGCGCGGGCGGCCAGCAAGGCGCGGCCTGCGCCAGTTCCGCGCCCAAGGTCACGATTCCCAGCCTCTCGTCCGTACAGGCAGATAGCAGCGGCGCCTTTACCGCGACCTTCCAGTGGCCTGCTGGAGCAGGAACGAAAAATCATTCGTACTGGGCGTGTGGCGCGCAGTCTGGCGCGACCTTTCCTGGGGTGAGTTTCTATACGGTCCTGTCGTCCAATCCGCCCTCGCTGAGTGTCAACGTCTCGCAGGCAGCCCCAGGGAGCAGCGTGACCGTTACCGGCCAGAACTGGCTGCCGGGCAACCTGCCCATCGCCGTGATCATTGCGCCCTGTGTCGCCTGTGAGCCAAATTACTCGCAGACGGCCACGACGATCTCTCAAGCGGATGGCACGCTCAGTGTCTCTATGAAGGTACCTGCTCAGGCGCAAATTGGCGATAAGCTTTTTGTGAGCGGACAAAGTGTTGACTCCAACAACGCTGGCGACCTCAGCGCCGAAGACCCCACCACCGCGCCGAGCTTTACCGTTGTGGCGCAGCCGACGCCGACGCCGACCCCCACCAATACGCCGACGCCGACGCCGACCAGGAATCCGACGGCAGTCGGCAGTGGCGGTGGTGGCAATACTGCAAACGGAGCTTCTGGCAGCACGCTGCTGGTGGTGCTGCTGGCGGCGCTGGGCGTCGTCTTGCTGCTGGCGGCCATTGTGGCCGTTTTGCTCTTCCTGCGCTCGCGCGGCCCAGCGCCGGGCGCGCCAGGCGCTGGCGGCCCACGCTCTAGCGGCCCTGGCGGCGCCTATCCGCCGCAGGGTGGCGGATATAGCCCCTATAGCGGCCCTCCACGCGGCGGCTGGCGTCCGCCTACCGATCCGAATTATCCAGAGACCAGCCTCGATTACTACGACGAGCCGCCGCAGCGTCCGAGACGCTGAATGAGCGAGAGAAGGGGTCCACTCATGGGTTCAGACAGGCGCCGCGCGATGAGATACGCGCCAGAGGCTTCTGCGGGGAGGGTCCATTGGTTTGGCTTGCCAGGCCCGGCTGGGCTGGCGACGATGATGGCGCTGGCGCTGCTGGCGTTTGGCGCGGTGGCGCTGCCCGGCCCGGCCCGCGCCGCAGGCGGGACGATCCAGATCATCTCGCCGCTCTATGGTGGTGTCGCTGAGGGGCCAGTGGGGGCGGAGGTGAACCTACAGGGTGCAAACTGGCCGCCCAACACCCAGGTTGATCTCAACGCGGCAGACGTGCATGGGGATACATCGGGCCTGACGGGTTCTGCCTGCGTCAATAACTCGGTGACATTGTTTACGCTGGGGGAAGCTACCTCTGATGGCAGCGGGAATATCGCCACGACGATCCTCTGGTCCGCCTCGGCGGGCTTTGCCGGACACTCCTACTGGGTTTGTGGCACGGCGAATACGATTACCACCCCCGGCGTGAGTGCGTATAAGGTGCTTTCGGGCAGCGCGCCCTCGGTTGCCATCAATGTCTCCCAGGCGGCGGCAGGCAGCAACATTACTGTCACCGGCCAGAACTGGCTGCCCGCTAACCAGCAGATACAGGTGACAATTGCGCCCTCAATTACCGGCCAGCCGCCGTACTCCAGTACGGCGACTACGACTCCCGGCTCGAATGGCTCGATCAGTGTCTCGGTGCAGGTGCCCACTGCTGCGTCGGCTGGCACGACGCTCTATGTGTCTGCGCAGAATCTTGGGTCGAACAACCCCGGCTCGCTGCATACCCAGCCCACAAATACGCCTCAATTTACGGTCACTGCCCAGCCAACGCCGACCCCCACGCCGACGACTACCCCTTCGCCTACGCCCACCAACGCGCCAAGCGCAACCAGCGTTGCTGGTAATGGCGGCGGGAGCAATGGAGGCGCTAACGGGAGCGGGGGATCAGGCAGTTCCTCTGGAGGCGCTAGTTCACTTGCTATTCTGCTTGTTGTCCTCGTGGTGATCTTGCTGGCGGCGGCAGGTGTGGCTGTGCTGCTCTTCGTGCGCTCGCGCCGCCCGGCGCCAGGAACGGCTGGGAGCGGTGGCACGCCCTATGGCCGCTCCGGCGGCTATCCGCCTCAGGGCGGCTATGGACCACCGGGCGGCGCTGGCAGAACGAGCAGGCCACAGCGCCCCGGCGGCTGGGGCAACGCTGGCGCGCCCGGCCAGGGAGGTGGCTGGGGCAATGCTGGTGGTTGGCAGGGGAATGCCCAGGGTCCAGAACCAGATGATCCTGATGGTGATGGGCCAACGGTGGGGATGTCCAATCCCTGGCGCTAGAATGTCGGCCAGCAAGTCGGGGGCTGGCGGCTGAAGGCCGCACCTGCGGCGGCGGGCGCTGGACGGCGCTGGGCGCCGCCCCTCTCGCTGCGCTCGTGCGCCCGCGCCTGGAGGCTGCGCCACCAAGCCCACCTGCGTGGGCTGAGACGAAAGAGGACGTTTTGACCGTTGCTCTGGGAGAAGCACATCGGGCCAGGAACCCGCGCGGGTTCCTGGCCCGATAGGTTGTGATCAGGCGCGGCTACGCGCTGGCGGCCTCGGCGACGGGCACGGCGGCGGGAACGGCATAGACACTAACCCGCTTCTTGGTGCGGGAAGCATGCTCAAACTTGACCGTTCCATCGATCAGGGCGAAGAGGGTATAATCGCGCCCCGTGCCGACATTGGAGCCGGGGTTAATGTGTGTGCCGCGCTGGCGGATGATGATGCTGCCCGCGCGCACGAACTGGCCGTCAAAGCGCTTGACGCCCAGGCGCTGCGAGTTGCTATCGCGGCCATTGCGCGAACTACTGACGCCTTTTTTATGGGCCATGTCAATTACTCCCCTTTCGCTGCGCGGCGGCCACGTTTGGACGTCGATTCGTCGGCGGGCGGCGTGTCCTCAGCCTCGGCCTCCGTCGGCTCCGCAGCTTCCGTGTCAGGCTC
>Ga0070730_10000993_pt1 | contig 28713 bp, 27 predicted proteins | sample Coa_R1_3_FD_66447 | JGI IMG/M metagenome (GOLD analysis project Ga0070730, IMG submission 66447) | Surface soil microbial communities from Centralia Pennsylvania, which are recovering from an underground coalmine fire - Coalmine... | ecosystem: Environmental > Terrestrial > Soil > Unclassified ... | reverse complement strand
GCGTCTTGCCGAAGCCGATCCCGGGGTCGAGCCAGATCCGCTCCCGCGCCACGCCGGCCGCCGCCGCAGCCTCCGCGCGGGCCGCGAGCCAGGCGCCCACCTCGGCGACGACGTCGCCATAGCGGGGATGGCGCTGCATCGTCGCCGGCTCGCCCTGCATATGCATCAGCACCACATCGCAACCGAGCTCGGCGGCGGCCGCGAGGCTGCCGGCGTCGCCGCCAAGGGCGCTGACGTCGTTCCACATCGTGGCCCCCGCCGCGACGGCCGCCCGGGCCACGGCGCAGCGCCGCGTGTCGATGGAGATGGGCGCCATGGCCCGCGCCGCCAGGGCCTGCACAACCGGGATCACCCGGGCCAGTTCCTCCGCCTCGCCCACGGGCGCCGCGCCGGGACGCGTCGACTCGCCGCCGACGTCGAGGATGTCGGCCCCCTCGGCCACCATGCGTTCGGCGCGGGCCAGGGCGTCGTCCAGGCTGGCGAAGCGTCCGCCGTCCGAGAAGCTGTCGGGGGTGACGTTGAGAATCCCCATCACCAGGGGACGAGCGCCTCCACGTTTCACAGGGTCGCGTGAAATACTCTTCTCCCAGAGGGAGAAGAAGGGGCCCGCGCCGTAGGCGTGGGAAGATGAGGGGTTAGGATCTCGCAAGGTTATAACCCCTCACCCTCCCAGCTTCGCTGGGCCCCTCCCTCTCCCTCTGGGAGAGGGATCTCTTACGCCGGCTCGGGATCGGGCCGCGGCGCCAGGGGCACGGAGAGGCGGGGGGAGGCGGGGAGGCGGTTCTCCGGGTCGTCACGGTTGGGCTTCACGCCCTTGATCACGTTCACGATCTCATCCCCGCTGAGGGTCTCGTATTCCAGCAGCGCCTTGGCGACCGTGTGCAGGTCCTCCAGCCGCTCGGTGAGGATGCGGCGGGCCTCGTCGAGGCCGCCCTGGACCAGCTTGCGAACCTCCAGGTCGATCTTCTGGGCGGTGTCCTCGGAGACGTTCTGGGTGCGGGCCACCGAATGGCCGAGGAACACCTCCTCCTGGTTGTCGCCGTAGGAGACGGTGCCCAGGCTCTCCGAATAGCCCCAGCGGGTGACCATGTTGCGGGCCAGGCCGGTGGCGGCCTGGATGTCGCTCGAAGCGCCGGAGGTGATCTTGTTCTTGCCGAAGATCAGCTCCTCCGCGACCCGTCCGGCCATCATGATCGCCAGGCGCGAGGTCATCTGCTCATAGTCCATGGAGTGGCGGTCGCCCTCCGGCAGCTGCATGACCATGCCCAGCGCCAGGCCGCGCGGGATGATGGTGGCCTTGTGAACGGGGTCGGCGGCCGGGACCGAGATGGCCACCAGGGCGTGGCCGCCCTCGTGATAGGCGGTCTTCTTCTTCTCCTCGTCGCTCATCACCATGGACTTGCGCTCGGCGCCCATCATGACCTTGTCCTTGGCGTCCTCGAAGTCGCGGTGCAGGACCATGCGGCGGTTGCGCCGGGCGGCCATCAGGGCCGCCTCGTTGACGAGGTTGGCGAGGTCCGCGCCGGAAAAGCCCGGGGTGCCGCGCGCGATCACCTTGACGTCGACATCGGAAGCCAGGGGCACGTTGCGCATGTGGACGCGCAGGATCTTCTCCCGGCCGCCGACATCCGGATTGGGCACCACCACCTGGCGGTCGAAACGGCCCGGACGCAGCAGCGCCGGGTCGAGGACGTCGGGACGGTTGGTCGAGGCAATGACGATGATGCTCTCGTTGGGATCGAAGCCGTCCATCTCCACCAGCAGCTGGTTAAGCGTCTGCTCGCGCTCGTCGTTGCCGCCGCCGAGGCCGGCGCCGCGATGGCGGCCGACGGCGTCGATCTCGTCGATGAAGATGATGCAGGGTGCGTTCTTCTTGGCCTGTTCGAACATGTCGCGCACGCGGCTGGCGCCGACGCCGACGAACATCTCCACGAAGTCCGACCCGGAAATGTAGAAGAACGGCACCCCGGCCTCGCCGGCCACCGCCCGGCCCAGCAGCGTCTTGCCGGTGCCCGGAGGGCCGACCATCAGGGCGCCCTTGGGGATCTTCCCGCCCAGGCGCTGGAACTTGGCCGGGTCCTTCAGGAAGTCGACGATCTCGGTGAGGTCGTCCTTGGCTTCGTCCACCCCGGCCACGTCATCGAAGGTGACGCGGTTCTTGTTCTCGGTGAGCAGCTTGGCCTTGGACTTGCCGAAGCCCATGGCCCCGCGCGCGCCACCCTGCATCTGGCGCATGAAGAACACCCACACGCCGATCAGCAGCAGGATGGGAAGCATGTTGATGAGGATGGTGGGGATCAGGCCCGCGCCCGGCTGTTCGAACTCGAAGCCGGCGCCATGGGCTTCCAGCCGGTGCTCGAGGTCCTGGGTGTCGAGAGGACCAATTGTGGACAGGATTGCGCCCGAACGATCCTTGGCTTCCAGAGTCTGGCCATGAATTTTAACCGATTTTATATCACCGCTGTCCACACGGCTCAGCATTTCGGAATAGGTGATCTGACGCGCGCTGCCGCCATGGCCGCCGCTGTTCAGAACGCCGAAGATTGCGACCAGGGCGAGTACGATGACGCCCCAAATCGCCAGGTTACGCATAGTCATGGATAGGCCTCGTCTGGCTCGATCTCATCATTTAGTATGGATGCGCCGATTTCGCCATGCGCCGTAGCGTCCCCTCGTCGAGAATCGCGCCGCGGGCGGCGGCCAGCCGCGCCGGGGCGAGGGGCCGGACGTCCACGGCGGGGTCTGGACGCAGGGTCGGGAGCGACAGGACGCCGTCGGCGCGGGCCGCCAGGGGCAGGGCCCGGCGCGCGGACGGCGGGATCTGGGCGATGGCTTCGCGGAGGCGGGGCGTCAGGCGTCCGGCCCGGCCGCAGAGCGGCCCGAGGCGCAAACCGGCCGACCGGGCGGCGACCTCGAAACGGCCGTCCCAGACGATGGTCCGGCCTTCGCGAAGCATGATCTCCTCCATGGCCGGCCGGCGGACGTCGCCAGCGTCCCGCACGATATGCGCCCGCGTCCCGTCGCTTTCCACGCGCGCGCCGGCGAGGGTGGCGGCGAAACGCTCGCCGGCGGTGAGTCTGGCCACCAGCCGCTGCAGCCGCTTGCGCCGCGGCGTCCGCTCCGAACCCGCCGCGCACAGGAGGGCCGCGCCGAGCAGGTTCGCGCCGTCGTGGGGGTCCGCGAGCCGCCGCACCGGCAGGAACAGGTTCCCGGCCGGTCCGACCTCAGCGTCGCCTAGCCCACCGGGGCGGCCCGGTGGCCGGGCGCGCGCCGCCGTCGGCGCCTCGTCCAGGGGCCCGCCGGCGATCTGTGCTCTCGCCCGGGCGCGGGCGCTGCCGGGGTCGATGTTGCCCGGATCGTCGATCCAGCTCTCGCCGAGCGCCGTGAGCGCGGCGCGCAGGGCGGCGCGGCGGACGCCGAGGAAGGGCCGCAGCAGGAAGATCCCACGCCCCTGCGGCCACACGGGCGACGGCGACCATCGCCTCGGGGAGGGCGTGGTGGATCCGGTCCGGCGCATCACGGCCGCCTCCGCGCAATCGTCGGCGGTGTGACCCATCAGGATGACAGCGGCGCCGGCTTCCCGCGCGGCTTCCGCCAGGAGGCGATGGCGGGCGTCCCGGGCGGCGGCCGGGACGCCCGCCACCGGCTTGTCGCCCGTCCAGGCCAGGGCGCGGTGGTCGACGCCGAGCGCCCTGGCGCGTTCCTGGCAGACCCGCGTCCAGGCAACGCTCTCCGGCCGCAGGCCGTGGTCCACCGTCAGGGCCAGCAGGCGCCGGCCGTGAGCCTTGGCCCAGGTGTCCGCAGCGAGCAGCAGGGCCAGGGAATCGCCGCCGCCCGAGAAGGCGACGGCGATGGGGGCGGGGTCCCACGTCATGAGGCGCGCGCTCAGGGCGCCGTCCGCGAGGGTCGCGAGGTCGCGCGTCGCGGTCAGCCCGTCTGGCCGCACTTGGCCTGGGCGCGGGCGGCGGTCGCGCCTTTCAGCACCGGCGGCGGAGACTTCGGATAGCGCCTGGCCAATTCGTCGAGGGTCTGGCAGGCGTCGGTGGTCTTGCCCATCGCCACCAGAGCCCTGGAAAGATCGAGAACCGCCTCGGGAGCCCAGCGCGTATGCGGCCAGCCGCGGATCGCGCCGATGTCGGCGGTGGCGGCGTCCGGCCACGCCTCGCGGGCCATCAGCGCCCGGCCGAGATAGTAGCGGGCCTCGGGACCGCCGGGGCCGTCGCCGTAGCGGTCGACATAGTCACGAAATGCCGCCTCGGCGGCGGTCATGTCGCCGGTGTCGAACGTGGCCTTGGCGGCGGCGAAGACCGAAGCCGAGTCCGGAGGAGCCGCGGCCACCGGCGGGGGCGAAGGCGAGGCCGCCGCCTTGGCGGCCGACTCGAGGACGGCTACGCGGTCCTTGAGCGCCGCATTTTCAGCGTGCAGGTCCGTGTTGGCGCGCCGCGCCTCGTCGAGGTCGTGCTTAATCACCTCCAACTCGCCGTTGAGACGCGCCAGGGTCTGGGTGATGTCACCCACTTTGTCGCCCAGCCCGGCGAGCTGGCTCTGGGTGTCGGCCGGCTGCACGACCACCGGAGCCCCTGTCTCCCGGCCCTGGAACACGATGGCCCGCAGCTCCTTCACGGCTTTTTCGATCCGGTCGAGGCGCTTGGCCGCGCGCTCGTCCAGGGGCTCATCGAGCGGGACCTGGGCCAGCGCGCGACCGGCGCCGCCCGCCAGACAGATGGCGGCCAGGGCCGCCATCAGCTGATGCTTCAGTCGATGCTTCATCGAGGCGTCTACTGCGCCCCCTGGGTGATCACCGAGTGGCCGTTTCGGTTGTGCGCCCAGGCCTCATCGCCCGTGCCGGTGTCGACGGGCTTCTCCTTGCCGTAGGAGATGGTCTCGATCCGGGCGGTGGACAGCCCCTTGCCGACCAGATAGTCGCGCACCGCGTTGGCGCGGCGCGAGCCGAGGGCGAAGTTGTACTCGCGCGTGCCGCGCTCATCGCAGTTGCCCTCGATCCGCACATGCACGGCCGGGTAGCGCTGCAGCCATTGCGCCTGCCTGTCGAGGATCGGGCGGGCGTCGTCGCGGACCTCGTACTTGTCGTAGTCGAAGTACACCAGATCGCCGGCGTTGATGACGAAGTCCTGCACCGACCCGGGAGTGGGTCCGGCCGGTGGGGGCGGCGGAGGCGGCGGCGCTTCGGGCGGGGGCGGCGGCGTCGGGGGCGGCGGCGGGGGCGGAGCCTCGGCGACGGGCGCGGGCTTGGGCTTGGTGGCGCAGGCGGCCAGCGTAGCGACCGAGAGGATGATCATCGCGGCGAGACCGGCGCGCCTGGACAGAGAGCTCATCGGGGTTTCCTTGAGGGGTCGGGTCATGAAACGCTTGAACGGGCGATAAGCATCGCCAGCACGCTGGCGACGCCATATCCATGCGGACTTTGGCCATCGCGAGGCGCCCTTGGCAACGCAATTGCAACGCTTGGGCCGACTTTATCGCCCAAGGATCGCGCGATAGCCGTGATGTTCGCGTCCGTACGCGCCGGCGCGGAGGGCCACGAAGCGTAAAAACTATTGAAAATCTCGCAGAATTTAATGCGGACCGTGGTGTAAATATTGTCTTCATCAAAACAAAAGATGGGTGTTGGATCAAATCCGACACACAGATCAGGACGTCATTCAAGGCATAGGGTACATTCTTGCTTCCATAGATTCGAAAATATGCGCCTTCCGGCTGACCAAACCGCCGGTTCTCGGGCCGGCCCGCGGTGTCACATACTCACGACGCCTTCGCCGGGAAGGCATGGTCGTTGGGAGTTGGGAAAGCCGATGGATCGCAGCGACTACGAGATCGTGCTCGCGGTGGCCGGCCTGGGGAGCATCCCGGCCGCGGCGCACGCTCTTGGTCTGGACGTGCAGGCCGCGCGGCGCCGCCTCGATGGGCTCGAGAGCCGCCAGGGCGTGGCGTTGTTCTCCCACGGGCCGCAGGGATCGACCCCGACCCCGGTTGGCCTGCGGCTCGCCATGCTCGCCCAGTCGGCCGGAAAGCCGGTAGAAGCGGGCGGCGCGGCCAGCTGGCCGGCCACGGCGGCGCTCGCCGGGCGCGTGCGGGTGATGGCGGACACCGCCATGACCGCCGCCCTTCTTCACCCGGCGGTCTCCGCCCTTGGGGCGGTTCATGAAAGGCTGCGAATCGAGATGGCGGTCGCGGCTCGCCCGGACGACCTGGACAATGGCGCTCTGGAAGTCGTGGTCCGGGGTTCGCGGACCGTGCAGCGCTTCGTCGACACCCGGGAGGTTCCGCCGATCACGCTGGGCCTGTTCGCCCGGCGGGACTATCTGGCCGCCTTCGGCGTCCCGGCCGCGGTCCAGGACCTGAGGGGCCACACCCTCATCGTCCAGGGCGCGGACGAGGCGGTGCGATCCGCTCTGGCGACCCTGGGCCTCGACGGCGTGTTGGACGTCTCCGACATCGCCGTGCGCACGCCCACCGCGCTGGCCAGCCTTCAGGCGGTGGAGGCGGGTCAAGGCATCGGTCTCCTGCGGCTCGGCCAGGTGGAGGATGCCGAGGATCTCGTCCCGGTCCTGCCGGCGCTGACGGCCACCCTCAACCTCAGGCTGGTGGCGCCCAGGCACCTGGCCGGCCTCGCCCACGTTCGCATCGTCTGCGACGCGATCAGCCGGTCTTTGCAGACGATGGCGGATCCCGCGCCGGACGGCGCCCGTGTAACCTTCCAGGAACGCCAGGTGGCCTGAGCTGCTCCTTCTGGCGCCATGCCTCTGCCCCGCGGGGCGATTTCGTCGCAGGCGACTGGTCAGTCCGCCGATTGCCTCTGCCAGCGCAATCCCGGCCCCTATGAACGCCAATGACACGATATGGGCCAGGACGCCGAGCCGTCGTTGCTGATTTTCGGCGCGACGCCCCGCCGGCCAGATTTGCCAAAGCGCCGTCAAGTCCGCGCTCGACGTGGAGCCTCTCCCACAAGGGCGAAAGCGGAAACAACCGGACGGGCCACAGCCAGCTTTGATTTTATTCAACAAACTATGCCGAGGGATGTAGCGCCGCGCGGGCGCGTCATGTCCGACCGCAGCGTCAAGATCAATCACGTCAGACATGACCGGGGCGGGCAAGGTGGCGAACCCGCCGGTTTAAGCAACGCCCTTGTATGTTCTGTGTACAGCTCCGACTAGGGAACAAACTGCGCCGTAGGGCGCAACGTTGCCGCGCGATTCCCTTAAATTGCGGTCTTTCATGCGAAAATGTCGCATTGAGCGCCAAAATCAGACCTGTCAGTTGGCTGAGTAAGCGAAACGTAACTGTTGAAAATTGTCTGTAATTTGTAGGTAATCCTTCTCGACGCCACTCTCTGGGCGTCAGCCTTAACGGAGGCTAGCGATGGACTGGGACAACTACAGGGCCTTCTTAGAGGTCTATCGCTCGGGTGATCTGGGCCACGCGGCCCATGGACTCGAGATGTCCGTGCCAACCGTCCGACGCCGGCTGGACGCTGTTGAATCGACGATCGGATTCCCGTTGTTCGAGCGGACTCCGCGCGGCCTGTCGCCCACGCCCGTGGCGCGTCGGCTCGTGCACAGCATCGCCGCCATGGGCGATTTTGCGGCGGTCGCCGGGACGCTGAAGGAAGGCCCCGTTCAGTACGTCGCCATCTCGGCCGACGAAGCGCTGGCGCACTTCATTTCCGCCACCACCTGGGCGGGACTGAGGCGAAGCCACCCCGGCGTGGGGATCTCGATATTGACGCGGCGTCCGAACGCGGAAGTGCTCGAACTCAGGGCCGACGTCGCGATTTCCCACCTCCGGCCAAAGAGCGGGCGGGCCGCCGTGCGCTCTCCGGGCGCGCTCGAGATCGGCCTGTTCGCACACCGCGACTATCTGTCCCGCGCAGGGACGCCCGAAACGGTGGCCGATCTTCAGCGCTTCTGCATGGTCGCCGCGGAATCGGACGAGGCAAAGGCCTGGATGGATGCGCGGTTCGGCCTGCCCGCCGGCTCGACGCGCTGCGCCTTGCGGACCGACAGCTACGTCGCGCGGATCGCGGCCATCGAAGCGGGCATCGGCATCGGCGTCTGCTACGTCGGCCTCGCCAGGCGGCGGCCGGAGCTTGTGCGCGTCCTGCCCACGGTGGCCGCCAGCCTGGACTGCTGGCTGTGGTCTCCGCGATCACAGCCCAACGGCGGCGCGGCCAGCCAGGTGATCGACTCCCTCCTGACGGCTCTCTCCGACGAGATCGGTTCGAGCCAGCGCGCCCGGACGGTGCGGCTGGCGACGCCGGCGTTGAACGATATCGCCGCCTGAACCGGGATTTCAAGGAAAATGTTGATCGGAAACGCTCTTGTTTTTAATTGAATATTCAAACTTTGATGGATATATTGGGGGCTTTGCCTCGAAAGTTGATTTTGCTATAGAGTTAAGACTGTCGGCGCCAGTGGCGCCAAAAATGAGTAGGCGTGTAGGCGTGAAGTATGGACTGGGATAATATTCAAACCTTCCTGGCGATATTCAGGGCCGGCCGGCTCTCCGTCGCGGCTCGCGAGCTGGGCGTCTCCGAAGCCACCGCGCGCCGCAGGCTCGACGACCTGGAGGGCCTCGGGGTCGGCCCGCTCTTCGAGCGCGGCGCCGGCGGGCTCGCCCCGACCCCCACCGCGCTGAAGCTGGCGCAGTTGGCCGGCCGGATGGAGTGCGAACTGGTCGCTGTCACCGAGGGTTCGGTCGGGCCGCGGCGGGAAGTCGCCGGCGACGTGCGGGTCACCGCGGACGAGCTGATCGCGCTCGAGATCCTTCCGCCGCTCTTCCCCGAACTGACGCTGCGCTATCCGAACCTGGTGCTCAAGCTCGGCGTCACGGCCGACGTCGAGGACCTGCTCCTGGGCGAGGCGGACATCGCCGTCCGACTGTTCCGGCCGACACAGAAATCATTGGTGGCGCGCCAGATTCCGGGTGGCCGCCTGGGCCTGTTCGCCCATCGCGAGTACGTGGCGCGGGTCGGCTCGCCGCGGAGCGTGGACGATCTCGCGGCCCATGATCTTGTGGGCGCGATTGAGGCGCGATCGTCGCTCGCGGGTTTCGCGACCCTCGGCCTGTCGCCGCCGGCATCCAGCTTCGCGCACTGCATCGACAGCCCCGTGGGCCAGATGCGAGCGGTCCGGAGCGGACTGGGGATCGGCGTCGGCCTGGTGTCGGCCGCGGCGCGCGACCCGGAGCTGGTGCGGGTGCTGCCGGAGATCGGCGCCGACCTGACGATCTGGGTCTCTGTGCATGAGGATCAGCGCGACGTGCCCAGGATCCGTGCGGTCTTCGACGCCATCGTGCGTTTCCTTCTTGCGAAGCCGGCCAAGCCGCCGGAGCCCGAACCCGCCGCCGTCGCGCGTGCGACCTCATCACCCCGCTTTGCTATGCATCCTGGAAGGACGCCATGAACAAGGAATGGGAAGACTATCGCGTTTTCCTCGCGGTCACGCGCAAGGGCGGGTTCGCGGCCGCGGCCCCGACCCTGGGCATGGTCACCGCCACGGTCAAGCGGCACATCGAGCGGCTGGAGGAGACCATGGGGACGGCGCTGTTCGATCGAACGACCCAGCCTCTGACCCTCACCGCGGCTGGCCAGGGCCTGAAGTCCGTGCCCGAGTCCATGGAACGGGCGGACGTCGCCTTCCGCGAGGCCGCGCTCAACGAACAGCGGGAAGCGCGCGGCACCGTGCGCGTCCTCGCGTCCGAACTGCTCGGGGAATATGTCCTGCCGCCGCTGTTCGGCAGGCTGCGCCGGTCCCATCCAGACATTCATATCGAACTGGACCTGGCGCTGGCTCCGGCGCCGGGCGCGAAGCAGGAGACCGGCCTCGATCTTGCCCTGATGGCTGCGGCGCCCCGCTCGGGGGAACTGACCGGCGAACAGCTCGGGTGCTCGCCCTGCGGCCTGTTCGCCCGGCGCGACCTGCTCGACCGCCTCGGGCGGCCGACCTGCGTCGAGCACCTGGATACCTTCCCGGTGATCGGCCTGGAGTCCGCCGCCAAGACGCGCCTTGCCTACGCTCTTCTTGGTCTCTCCCTGCCCGATGGCGTAACCCGGATCAGGAGCGACACCGCTGCACGCCAGTTCGACGCGGTGCGCTCGGGTCTGGGCCTCGCCATCTGCGAGGCTCCCCTCGCCGCACGGTACCCCGAGCTGGAAAGGATCCTGCCTGAGGTGGGTCGCGACGTTCCCCTGTGGATGGTCATGCACAAGAGCCAGGTCGACGTCCTGCGCGTGCGCGTCGTCCGGGAAGCGATCGTCGCCGAGGTCAACCGCTACCTGAGCGCAGGCGCCCAGGACCATCAGCCGATCCGGGTTTCCGGCGCGCGACCGGCGCCGTCGCCCGCCGCGCCCGGCCTGGCGGCCGCGGCGATGGCGTGGGCCAGCCGCGGCGGTCCGGAACTGGTAGCAAGCGCATGAACTGGGAAGACAGCCGTGTGTTGATGTCCGTCATGGAGTCGGGCGGCTATGCCGGCGCCGCGGAGGCCCTGGGCATCTGCCACGGCACCGTTCGGCGGCATGTGGAGCGCCTCGCCCACCGACTGGGGTCGGCCCTGTTCATCCACTCGCCCGAGGGGCTGACGCCGACGCCCTCGGCGGTCGCCCTGACGCCGGTCCTCGAGCGCGTCGCCGGCGTGGCCAGTGCGTTCGCGCGCCTCGCCTCGGCGGATATCGATTCTCTGCAGGGCGAGGTGCGTCTGGTCGCGCCGCCCTACCTGGCCGTCGATTTCCTCTCCGCCTACTACGCCGGTCAGGCCGTCGGGGCGCCCGGGCTCCTCGTGGAATTCGAGACCAGCCGGGGGATCGGCTGGACGGAAGTTGAATCCGGGCTTGGGGACGTCGGAGTCGCGACCATGGCCCCGGTGTCCAGCGCCATCGACGCTCAATGCGCCGCCCGGCTGGGGACCGCCTTCTACGCCAGCGAGGATTTCCTGGCCTCGCATGGCGCGCCGGCCGGCGTGGAGGATCTCGCCCGGTTCGCGCTCGTCGGCGATCAGGGCGGCGGTTCCTTCAAGCAGGTCTGCGAACAACTCGGCCTGCCGCTCGACGGTTTGCGCTTTGTTTTCCGCAGCGATGTTCCGGCCGCGCGGATCGCGGCGATCCGTTCCGGCGTCGGCATCGGCCTCTGCCCTGTCTTCGCGGCCCAGGAGGATCCGGACCTGGTCCGCGTCCTGCCGCAGTTCACGGCCCTGTTCGACGTCTGGGTCGGCATACGCAGAGACATGGCCGACGTGCGCCGGATCGGTTTCATCCGCGACGCCGTGGTCCAACACATCCGTGGCCTGGAGCCCGCGGCCTCACGCAGCTTGCAGCCAGTCGCGGTCTGACCCGCCGCGGAACGTCCGGTCCGATCGCTTACAGTAAAGATCCGAAAGGGACGCCGAGTTGGATTGGGAAGATCATCGGGTGTTCCTCGCGGTCCTGCGCAAGCAGGGATATTCGGCGGCGGCGCGTCAGCTGGAAATGGCGCCCGCCACCGTCCGAAGACACGTGGAGACCCTTGAGGCCCGACTGGGGGTCACCCTGTTCCTCCGCAACCCCGAGGGCCTCGCGCCGACGTCGGCCGCGCTGGAGCTCGGACCGATCGCCGAGGCGATGGAGGGGTCGGTGGCCGCCTTCGACCGGGCGGCAAGCGGCGCCCGCGACGAGATGCGCGGACTGGTCAAGATCACCAGCGGCGAAGCCCTCGGCCTCAAGCTTCTCCTGCCCATCCTCGCCGACATCCGCCGGACGCATCCGGGCCTGCGATTCGCCCTCGGGATCGACGACCGGGTCACCCCACTGATCAGGGGCGTGGCGGACGTCGCGGTGCTGCTCTCGCCGCCGCGGCCCGACGATCTGGTCCTCAGGCCGGCGGGACGGTTCGACGTCGGCCTCTTCGCCCATCACCGCTATCTCGAACAGTCCGGCACGCCGCAGCGCATGGCCGATCTGGGCGCGCATGCGCTGATCGGCACCGAAGACGAACGACTTGCGGCCAGGGTGGAGGGCAAAATCGGCCTGGAGGCGGCGGCGGAGAATTTCGTCCTCGTGGCTGAAAGCGTCATGGTCCAGGTGTCGGCGATCAAGGCCAGCCTGGGGATCGGCTTCTGCCTGACCGCGATTGTGGCGGGGGAGCCTCAGATCGTCAGGGTGCTTCCGGAGGTGTCCCCCCTGGCCTTCATGGTCACTGTGGCCACGCGCGCGGAGCAGGAGCCCATGGCCCGCGTCGCCTTCGTCCGTGACGCCCTGGCCGAAGCGCTCTCGACGCGGTTCGCCACTGTCCCCGCGGATGGGGAGGACTCCGATCCCGCGCCTCCGCACCGCCTGCGCAAGGCCGTCAGAGCCTGAGACGACCGTCTAGGCGAGCAGATCCAGGCGCTCGAGACCGCGGAAGAACGGCAGCATGCGCCAGACAGGCGGCGCCTCCGGATTGGCGAGGCGCAAGTCCGGAAAGCGATCGAACAACCCGAGCAGCGCCACCTGGGCTTCGAGGCGGGCCAGGGGCGCGCCGATGCAGATGTGCGCCCCGCCGCCGAAGGCGACGTGAGGATGCCGCGCGCGCGTGATGTCGAAGCGGTGAGGGTCATCGAAGCGCTCGGGGTCGCGATTGGCGGCGCGCAGGAAGAAGGTGAAGGCCTGGGCCGTCTTTACCGGGCAGCCGCCGACCTGCATGTCGCGCGAGGCGACGCGTCCGGTGGCGTCAACCGGCGGCTCGTATCGCAGGGCTTCCTCCACCGCCGCCCCGATGAGGTCGGGGTCGGCGCGCAGCTTGGCCAGCTCGCCGGGATTGAGCAGGAAGAGGCGCACCGCGTTGCCGATGAGATCAGTGGTGGTGAGGTTGCCGCCCACCAGGAGGGCGGTCAAGTTGATGCGAAGCTCGGTGTCGTTGATCGGCTCACCCCTGGCCTGCAGCCGGGTCATGTCGGAGATCAGGTCGTCCCGCGGTTCGGCCCGCCGCTCGGCGATGGCGCCGGTGAAATAGTCGGTGAGGGCGACGCTGGCCCGCTCCATATGGGCGGTCTGTTCAGGCGTGCGGAACGGATTGAGGCTCTGGATGAGGCCCTCGGACCAGTCGCGGAACTCTGCCAGGCGCGCGTGATCGACGCCCAGGATCGAGGCGATGGCGTCGATCGGAACCGGCACGCAGAAGGACGACATCAGGTCGAAGGGGCCAGAGGCGTCGATCGCGTCCAGGGCCTCTCCGACGATCCGTTCCACCTCTGGGCGGAACCTGGCGATGCGGGCATAGAACGCCTGCGTCAGGGGCTGGCGGATTCGCGCGTGGTCCGGGTCGTCCAGGGTGAGGATGCTCGCGGCCTCGCTGCGTGGCACGCCCTCGGGGAATTCATCGGAACCCCGGCTCAGCCGGGCGGCCGGCTCGGCATTGATCGGGTCACGCCAAAGGGTGCGGTCCGAGATCAGTGTGCGGACGTCATCGTAGCGGGTCAGGATGAAACTGCCGGCGGTCTCGTCCCGATGGACCGGCCGGCGGGCGCGCAGGTCGTCCAGCGCCGCATGCGGATCCGCCCTGTATCCCGGATCGAGCGGGGTGAGCTGGAGAATGGTCGGAAGGTCGGAGGACGTCATCGGTTCGCCTGTCTGGCGGTGGGTAGGCTGCGTGCGGCGAACAGCCATCCGCTCGCCGGCCGCTGTAAGCCCGACTAACACGAACATCCTCGTCCTGACCACGGGACAGTCAACGCCCGTGGCGGGCGGTAAAAATCGATTTTGTTATCGAATGTTACGCCCAGGAGATACAGCGGTGTTGACGCGCATAGAATCTTAACCTTATTGGAGATACGCCGTACGTGGTGGACGGGGCGTGCCGGGATTTGTCGATCTGCCCAAGACTCGACAGAGCCCGATCAGCTCCAAGGCGCCGCCGCGAGAGTGCGAATGCGGCGCGTAAGGCTTGAACCGCTTGGGGGCGTCCAACGCGGAGTGCCAGTAGCGTAGATAGGGGACTGAGTTAGATGGATACCGATGACTTCCTCGAAGCAGTCGTTCTTGCCGAGCGCCTGCATCGGCAGTTTCTTGAGTTCATCCAACTCGAACTTGACGCACTTCGACTTCGAGACATAAACAACGTCCGCGCCATGATCGTCATTAATATTGGTCGCGCTGAAATGTCGGCGAGTGAACTATTGTGGCGGGGGTGTTACCTCGGCTCCAATGTCTCCTATAATCTGCGCAAGTTGACCGAGACGGGCTATGTGACGCAGTCGCGTAGCGCCCATGACCGGCGGGTGACGATGGTGCGCAATTCGGTCAAGGGCGTGGCCCTCTGCGCCCTGCTCAACGAACGCGTCGCCGGCCGGCTCGAGACACTGGCCAAGGGGGGGCTGAAGACCGAAGACATTGCGACGGCCCGCTGGTCGTTGCTGGGCCTGCAACAGTTCTGCGCCCTGGCGGCCGGTTCGCGGGGCGCCGGCCCGGCGGAGAAGGGCGGACGCGACGGCCCGACGCGCCCTGGCCGGCCCGAGCTAGTGGCCTGAATCGTTATTGGCTCTCCAAGTCAACCCGGGGCGATGGTGACGCGATGCTGGCGTCGGGCGGTCGAGAGAGTCGAACGACCGATGAAAGGGGTAGAAAATTGTTTCCAACTGTTACGCGTAAAAGTGGATTTCATTTTCCATCGTTTACGGACTAGATGACAATCACTTGACCAGGTGACCCTGTTGCCATCGGTTCTCCAGGCTCAAGCGCGAACGTGATATGACAGTCAAGTAACAGAATCGTCGTGCACACGACGGGGCGACTGTAGTGTAACGACGCAGGGGTTTGTGACAAAAGGCCGCGTGTCGATGTCCAAGCATCTGTAGTAATGAGATAGATAACCTGGCTCGGGGGCGACCGAGCGCGGACAAGGCTTAGTGAGACGGGACAGTAAAATGAACCAACACGATTTTCTGGACCTTTTTGTTCTGGCGGAGCGCCTGCACCGCCAATTCCTGGAAGTGATCCAACTGGAGCTGGATCGGCTCAACATCAGGGACATCAACGATGTGCGGGCGCTTATGCTGCTCAATATCGGAGACTCCGAGATGACGGCCAGCGAGCTCCTCTGGAGAGGCTGCTATCTCGGGTCCAACGTTTCCTATAACCTGAAGAAGCTGACGGAAACGGGCTACGTGACCCAGGAACGTTCACAACACGATCGTCGGGTCATCATGGTTCGCAACTCCGAGAAGGGCATGGCCCTGTGCGGCGTGCTGAAGGAAATGAACGACCGGCACATCGCCGCGCTCAGCCAGGCGAACTGCAAGGAAGAGGACATCATGGCCTGCCGGCAGATGCTCCGCACCCTCCATCACTTCTGGAGCCGCGCGGCCGATATGAAGCCCGCCCTCTCGGTGGTCGCCGGCGCCGGTCACGACCGTGCGGCGCCCGCTGGCTTCCCTGGCCTGTCGCAAACCCGCGCCGCCTGACGCGATCCGGCTTTGGGCGACACCGCCCGAGGCCGGTCCGCCGCTCGGTCCGGCTTCGGCCCCGAAGGCTTCTGGATGAGGCTTCCGGGGCCGAAGGCGTGTCCGCCGGCTCGGCGCCCGGCGCAAAACGCCATCCAGGTGGAATCACCTGGATGGCGTTTGCGCTGGACTCATACGCCGGGGCGTTCGCTGATCGCCGAACCTGTTTCCACGTCGGCGTCGAACGCCCTGGACGGGTGGTAAGACCTCACCCAGGCATAGGGGAGCGGGCAGGATGCGCAGCGACCAGGCGGCGCCTGATCGCCTTGCGGCTCACTCGACCAGGGCGGTCGAGGATCCCCCGATGGCGGTGACGCCCACGCCGGCGCAGGTGTTGCCGAATTTCGAACCGCCCGCGTAGTTGACCCGGTAGGCAATGAGCTGGGTGCAGGTGGAATTGTTGGTGCTGCCGTTGGCGAAATCGACCATCTGGGTCGGGAAATACAGCGCCCCGGTGACCTTCATCTTCGATCCGCCCTCGATGGTGACGGTCGAGTAGGGGGTATTGCGATCCTGCATGATCGCCAGTCCGCTGGTGGCGCCGCTGTTGAGCGCGGTGATCGTCACATTGGCGCCGTTGTCGATTTTCATCGTGGCGTAGTTGGAAGCCGTGCTGCTGGTCAGCACGATGGTCACGCCCGAACTCGCGGTCAGCGTGCCGCCCCCGGACACCTCAAATGTCCCGCGATCGATGATGTATGTGCCGCTCGTCATGGTGGCGCTGGCCCCGTTGGCGATGAGCAGCCCATTGCAATAGGTGCCTGGCCCAATCGTGCCGGAAGCGGAGTAGTTGTTCTGGAGGCAACCACTCGGCGTCGGCGTGGCGACGCTCGCGTATGGATCCGAAATTGCCGTGGCGCCGGTGGTCGTCGTGCCCGTGACGTTTATCTTCCCGCCGTTGTTCTGCGTAAACGTGCCGACGATGCTGAGCGTGTTCGCGTCGAGCTTGGCGCCGCCGCTGACGACGAGCGCATCGGATCCCGACGCATTGATCTGCAGGCCGCACTGGCTGAGGTCGATGTCCGCGCCGTTGGACAGATCGATGCCGGCCGTGTCGACGGTGGTCGCCGGGGTGGTGTCGAGCGCCAGGACGCAGAAGCCGCCGCCCGCGGAGGATCCCGACGTAGCGACCGCCCTTGCCCCCACCGAAGCTGCGCTTCGGACGAAGCTGGAGAAGAACAGGCTCTCGTTCTTGCTGACGACCACCTCGACCGCGCTGGTGCTGCCGCTGTTCGGGCCGCTGGCGGGTGGGGTATTGACGGTGACCGTCACGCCGCCCACGCCGTTGGTGAAGCCGTATTGTGCGAGGACGGCGGTGGCGTTGGCCTTGGCCTGGGTGGCTGTGCCCCCGGCGTAGATGTCCTTGGCGCCACTGAAAGCGGCCGCGTCGGCCGCCCCCTGCACCGAGCGCCTGTCGGAATACCAGACGCCGGCGTCCACGGCCATGCCCGCGGCGCCCAGCAGGGCGGACATCGACAGGCCGACGACCATGGCGCTGGCGCCGAACTCGTCGCCGAGCAGGTGGCGGTAGGCCGGATCGCGGGGGACGCGGCGTGGGAAGGTGATGCGATTTACCATAGGCTTGGCACCCAACGGGCGGTTCGGCCGGCATAGGCCGCGTACCGCGGAAAAACTTCGCGCAGGAGCTGCTCTTCGTAGTTCATGCGCTTGATCTGTAGAGCGAGGTGCACCGCCAGGAAGGGCAGGGCGGCGTACCAGGCCACGTGCATGGCGACGCCGACGAGGGCGATCTCCTCGGCCGCGTAAAGAGGATGCCGCACCAGGGCGTAAGGGCCTCGGGTGACCAGCTCCCTGGCCTGCGGGGCGATGCTGAACGAACGGCCCAGGTGCAGGACGGTGTAGATGATGAGGGCGCTGCCCACGAGGGTCATCGCGGCGGACAGGACCGTGAGGGACGGAGGCAGCGGCGCCTGCGGCAGGAAGGCCACCAGCCAGACGCCATAGGTGCCCGCCAGCGCGATCATCAGGGTGACGGGGTTGGATCGGCGCGCCACGGCCGTCGGCCGGGCTAGCATCAGCCAGGCGAGGGTGACGAAGAAGGCCATGGTGCAGCCGCGGGAGACGACCGGCGCCCAGGCGGCGAAGGAGAGGCCGGCGCCTTGCGCGGCGCGGACGAGCGACGGCGCTCCTCCCGCATAGAGCAGAGCCAGCAGCAGGAACCAGACCGCGCCCGCCGTCCGCCCGAGGTGGGGGGAGAGGCCGGTGAGCGGCACCGACGGTTGCGGTCTGTCGACCACGGTGCTCATGGGATGTCCGTCCTGAGGGGCGTCATGGCTCGCAGGCCGTGGCGGAGAGGGTCGGGGTCAAGGAAAACAGGCCCGTCGCGACGAAGGGATAGGCGAAGGAGGCGGTCACCAGGTGACCGCAGGACGCCGTGCCGCCGGAAAACGCGGTCACCGGCACGTAGCCGGTGGAGATCTCGTTGGCGGCGTAGGTGGCGATCTGCTGCGATGTCCCGCACACGGACGGCGTCACCGAGGCGCAGCGCGCAGCCTCCTCGACCGCGAAGTTCAGCGCCTGCTGGGTCCACGCCATGCGCCCGAATTCCATGGTCCCGTAAAGCACCAGGCACAGGGCCGGGGCGACCAGGGCGAACTCCGTGGCGGCCGCGCCGCGACAATCGCCGACCAGCTCGGCCAGTCCGCGAGACAGGCCTGCCGCCAGGTCGGGGAAGCGTCTCATGGCCATCTATTGAACCCGCACCATGGTCTGCGAAGAGAGGCTGGAGGGCATGCTCAAGCCGCTCCAGGCGATCACCGGGGTGTAGGTCGCCTGAGCGCTCACCGTGACGTAGCTGCCCACCACGCCGCCCGAGCAGGCGCTGGTCATGGCCGGGACCGAGCTCAGCGAGCCTCCGGCGTCGCAGTAGTAGCCTTGCGAAGGATAGGGAGTGGCCGAAACGCTCAGCGACGTCGCGCCGGTGATAGCGGCCGCGATGCTGTCCAGGCTGCCGGCGCCGTTATTCATCGCGTAGCGAGCGCCCGCCTGGGCGGCCGCCTCGACTTCCGCACTCTGGTAGGCCAGGGCGCCGACATCGACCGTGCCGACCGCAAACAGCACCAGGGCGGGCAGCATCAGGGCGAACTCCACGCCCGCAGCGCCGCTGCGATCGGTCAGGGTCCGGGATATGGCGTTGGCAATCGACATGGCGTCCTAATGGCGTGGTCGCGCGAGTCATAGCACGTTGATGCCGATGAGCACGGTTTTTTACTTACGAGTCAGTTCAAAAGCCAAGTAATTCATCGCCAGATTCCAGGCGACTGCCCTGGGGCTCACGGTGTAGACGCCTCGCGGACTGCCGTGACGCGGTTTACGAGAATTTGAACAAAAACAGGTCTGAATCTCTAGAACAATAAAACATTAAGAATAGTGCCGTCGTGATTCGATTCTTGACGTGTCTTATCTTTCCGTGAATTGTGGCGTCGTCACCCATTCACACGCCAAGGAGTAAACCATGTTTTCCTACATCAAGTCGCTCGCCACCAACGAAGACGGCGCCACGGCCATTGAGTATGGCCTGATCGCCGGTCTGATCGCGGTCGCAATCATCACCGCCGTCACCCTGGTGGGCACCGACCTGTCGGCCCTGTTCACCGGGATCGCCGGTAAGGTCGCCGCGGCCACCCCGGCCGCCTAAGCCAAGATGACCCAAGGCCCACGGGCCTTGGGTCGCTCTTTCTGCGGCATTTCAGAGCTGGTCCTCCGGCGCCGCGTCCAGCGACGCAGGCCGCAGGGGGACCACGCCCAGAGTTTGGCGGTCCGAGAGTAGGGGCCCCAGAGTTTGGGACGACGTCGAAGCTCCCGCCGCGCTCTCCCCGCGGTTCGGCGCCGTTCCAAAACCGGGCCGCCGGAGTGCGTATCGCTCCCGGCGGCTAGTGTGTCCGGCTTCCTTGTGCGTATTTCAGGGCCGGGAAACCCAGGACGGCGACGTCCTGGGTTTTTCCGACCAGTTGAACTTAAAACTTTAAGTAAAAAGCTTTTCAATTCGACTGGTAAGCGAACATTCGGGAAGATAATTGTTGAAAAATGTCAATTGACCGGCTCTCGCATTTTCCGATTGTATAGGGACGCAACGTAACCTTTATGAGGGCCTCAGTATGAACTTTCTTCGCTCGCTTGCCGACGATTGCGATGGGGCAACCGCCATCGAATACGGTCTTATCGCCGGTTTGATCGCTGTCGCCATCATCGTCGCCGTCACCCTAGTGGGAACGGACCTCAGTGGCTTGTTCACCAATATCGGTGGTCAGGTCGCCGCGGCCACGCCCGCCGCCTAACCTGCCCGGTCCAGGGCGGAAACGCCTTGGGCCGCTCCTGTTCCTGAACCATCGGCGGGAGCCCGAGCGGTCCAGGAGTCGGATGCGTACTTTCCGGCTTCGCGTTGCCCCTTCGGTTTGCCGCTGCCTACCCATCGCCCGGCGCGTCCGTCTCGAAACGGATCGTCCGGGATCGGACCGAAAGACAACCGGAGCGCGCTCGATGCCCTCATCCGCCACCCTGTTCATCGACCTGATCCTTCTGGCGTCAGCGCTGAGCCTTGCGTGGGCGGCGGTGGGCGACGCCATGACCTATCGAATTCCCAATCTCCTGCCGGCGCTGGTGGCGGCCGGCTTCGGCGCGCTCGCCTGGTTCGAACCTCCCGGTTTTCTCGTGGGCGGGATCCTGACGGGTCTGGCCGTGTTCGGCGTGGGCGCGCTGCTGTTCGCGCGCCGGCTGATGGGCGGGGGCGACGTGAAGCTCCTGGCCGCCACGTCCCTGTGGTGCGGTCCCGAGCAGCTGACGTCGTTCGCCCTCGTTATCGCCATCACGGCTGTCGGCCTCGCTCTGCTGATGCTCTCGCCGCTGGGCCGGCTGCTGCCGGCGCCGCCGTCCCGGCTGGCCGCCGGGCCGGAAGGTTTCGCGGCCAACACGCGCCAACCGATGCCTTTCGGGGTCGCGGTCGCCGCAGGTGGGCTGTGGGTGCTCGTCCACTATGCAATAATCCCGAGATGACTGATTCGGGAGCAAAGTGATCAGCGTGCCCAGGCGCCTCATCCTCATCATTGTCGCCCTGTTGATCTCCGGAGGAACATTCCTTCTCATCCAGCAGTGGGTGCGCGGATCGCTGGGACATCAGGGGTCCGTCGCGGCCAACCACGCTCCCGCGGCGCCGGTCATCCGCATTCTGGTGGCGAAGACCAATCTTCCCGAGGGCACGCTCCTGACCGCCGAGTCGGTGCGTTGGCAGGCCTGGCCGTCGGAGGTTCCCCCCGACGCCTATCTGGTCCAGGGAAAGTGGCGGCTCGGAGATGTCGTCGGCGCGGTGCCGCGGTCCAACCTCAGCGCCGGCGAACCCCTGACCGCCGCGGGACTGGCCCGGCCCGGTGAGCGCGGCGCGCTGGCGGCCACCCTCACGCCCGGCCTTCGCGCCATAACGGTCAACGTCACGGCGAGCACCGGCATGGCCGGTTTCGTCGTCCCCGGCGACCGGGTCGACCTGATCCTGACCATGACCGTACCCTCGCGGGACAAGGTGGGCGTCCCCCACCACGCCAGCGAAACGGTGTTGCGGGACGTGCGGGTGGTGGGCCTGGACCAAAGCCTCGCGGAAGATCCCAAGGACGACAAGAAGGGCGCCAAGAAGGAATCCTCACCCCCCAAGACCGCGACCCTGGAGGTTACGCCAAAGCAGGCCGAGATCGTCGAGGTCGCCGCCGATCTGGGCGTGCTGTCCATGAGCCTGCGCAGCCTGGGCCGGGCGGATGCCGAGGGGACGCTCAACGGGCCGAGCCGCACCTGGGACAGCGAGGCGGCTCAGGGCCTGCTCGGCGGGCCGCCGTCGGATCGTCCGCAGCGCGCGACGTTGGCGTATCCAGGCAGCCGCGTGGTCGTGGTGCGCGGCGACGCCGTCACCGAAATGATGATGCCTTCCCGGGCCATGAGAGCGGCGGTGACGCCATGACCGGGCTGGGCTGCCTTCGCCTTTTGGCGGCCGACCGTCCGGCGCGGACCGGCGTGTCGCTGGCCCTGCTGTCATTGGCGCTCCTGGCCTTCTGGGCGCCGGCCGCCCAGGCCCAGTCTCCGCCGCCCACCACGGTCGAGCTCAACGTCGGCAACGGCCGTTTGATCCGCCTGGTCGGGACCGCCGCCGGCGTCTTCATCGGCGATCCGAGCGTCGCCGACGTGCAGGTCAAGTCGCCCACGCTGATCTATGTGATCGGCAAGAACCTCGGCGAGACCACGCTGATCGCCGTGGACGATCACGACACCACGGTCGCCAACGTCGCCATCAATGTGGGCTACAATCTCAGCCAGCTGCGCCAGGAGCTCCAGCGCCTGGTCCCCGACGCCGACCTCCAGGTCACCATGGCCAACAAGGCGGTCGTGCTGGCGGGCGCGGTCGGCTCCGCGGGCGAGGCGGAGACCGCCCGGTCCATCGCACTGCGCTACGTCGCCGACCCCGACAACCTGATCAACCTGATGCGCGTCGACGCCCCCAACCAGGTCAACCTGCGGGTTCGCGTGGTCGAGGTCTCCCGCGACATCATCAAGGCCTTCGGCATCAACTGGAACGCCCTGGGGACGGCGGGCACCTTTTACGCCGGGGGCATCAGCGGCCTGGGCGGACTGACCAATTCCGGCCTCGGCACCACCCTCGACAGCCAGGTCGCCAGCCAGGTGCCGGGGCTGCCAGGGCTCAACAATCTCTTTGCCGGGTACAAGGCCGGATCGACGAATATCCTTGCCGTCCTCGATGCGCTCGACAGCGAGGGCCTGGTGAAGGTGCTCGCCGAGCCTAACCTCACGATGGTGTCGGGCGCGAGTTCCAATTTCCTGGCCGGCGGCGAGTATCCGATCCCGGTTCCCCAGGGGCTGGGCCAGGTCACGATCGAATTCAAGAAATACGGCGTGAGTCTCGATGCGGTCGCCACCATCGTCGACGGCAGCCGCATCCACATGACGGTAAAGCCCGAGGTCAGTCAGCTATCCACGCAAGGGCAGATCACCCTCAACGGGGTCACCATTCCGGCCCTCACCACCCGGCGGGCGGAGACCACGGTGGACCTTGCCAGCGGCCAGAGCTTCGCCATCGCGGGCCTTCTCAGCAACAACGTGAATCACACCATCCAGAAGTTCCCGGGGCTCGGCAACATCAAGGTGTTCGGCGCCCTGTTCCGATCCGACCGCTTCGAACGCTCGGAGACCGAGCTGCTGATCATCGTCACGCCCTACATCGTTCGCCCCTCGTCGCACCGGCTGGCCGTGCCCGCCGACGGCTACATCGCCCCGACCGACTCCAACCGGATCATCAACGGGGCGGACTACACCCGGGCGCCGACGCCAGGCCCCCCCGCGGGGGCGACGCAGACGGGGCCTGTCAAGGTCGTTCATCCGTGAAAGGACGTTCATCCATGACCATTCGGACCATCGTACGACGCCGCGACGCCGGGTTTGTCCTCGCGCTCGCCGGCGGCTTTGCCGCGGTCCTGGCCGGTTGCACGACGACGGGGCCTAAGGAGCCCCTCGACGGGGTGCGGACCACCGAGGCGCCGAACGCGATCGAAGTCTCGGTGACCCAGCGGACGCTCGCGGTCCACTTCGACCCCGGCGAAACGGCCCCCCGGGCCAAGGACTTGGAGGCTCTCAATGTGCTGCTGGCCAGCCACGACATCGCGCAGGGCGACGCGGTCAGGATCGAGCGGGCGACGAGCGTGCTCGCCGACGCGCGGGCGCGCGGCCTCGCCGGCGCCCTGGCGAGACAGGGTGTGAGGCCGACGGTCGCGGCGCCCGGCGGCGCACCCGAAGGCGAACTGCGCCTGGTGGTGGAGCACGCCTCAGCCACGGCGCCGAACTGCCCGAACTGGACAAAGCCACCCGGCAACGACTCCGCCAACACCCTGCCCAGCGATTTCGGTTGCGCCAGCGCCATCGACCTGGCGGCCATGGTGGCCGATCCCCGCGACCTGGTCGAGGGCCGACCCCTGGCGCCGGTCGTCGGCGACGCCGCGGTCTGGCCGATGCACCGCTATCGCAGCGGCGCGCCTGAGAAGCCCGAGGAAGTCAACCCGCAGCCCTTCCTCAACGCGACCACGACCATGGCCACCGCCCCCGTCAAGCCGCAGACCCCGCCGGGCGGAAGCGACCGGCCACCGGCGGGCGCCGGCGGCGGCGCTCCCGCGGGCGGTGCGGCGGCCGCGGCCATCACGGCGGCCGGGTTGGCCCCTGGCGGCTATGCCGCCCAGCCCCTGGCGGCGCCGCAATGACCACCGCTCCCAACTTCAGCGCGCCGTCCACGCCGCCCTCGCCGGCCGCCAGCGGCCGTTTCCTGGCCGCCGTGCTGGACGACGTGACCCGCGAGACGGTCCGGGCCACCGCCGTCCAGCTCGGCTGGCGCAATCCGGAAGTGCATGACGGCGGCGTCGAAGCCCTGCCGGCGCTGATAGCCGGTGCCGTCACCCCCGCCTTCCTCCTGGCCGACGTCAGCGACTGCGCCGATCCAATCGCCGCCCTCGACGCGGTGGCGGCCCAGTGCGAGACGGCGACCCGGGTGGTGGCGGTCGGCCTCGCCAACGATGTCGCCCTCTATCGGAAGTTGATCGCGATGGGGGTCTCCGACTACCTCGTAAAGCCGGTCTCCTCTTCCGTCCTCGCCGAGGCGATCATGACGGCGACCGCCAACCACCACGAAGTCGCCGAAGCTCCCCAGCAGCGGCGGGCCGCGCGCCTGGTCGCGATGATCGGCGCGCGGGGGGGCGTCGGCGTCACCAGCCTGGCGCTGTCGGCGGCCTGGCTGCTCGCGCAGGAGAAGCGCGTCGTCCTGCTGGACCTCGACCTGCACTTCGGCAGCGCCGCCCTGAGCCTGGATCTCGAGCTCGGCCGCGGCCTGCATGAAATCCTCACCAATCCGGATCGCATCGACAGCCTGCTGATCGGCGCGGCGATGACCAAGGCCGGGGAACGCCTGCAGATCCTGGGGGCCGAGGAGCCGCTGGAGCAGGACCTCGACACCGGCCACGAAGGCATGGCGGGCCTGCTCGGCGAGTTCTCCGGAACGGCCGACGTCGTGCTGGTCGACACGCCGCGGTCGCTCAACGGCCTGTGCCGACAGGTCCTGGCGGCGGCCGACGTCATCGCCATCGTCACCGACCTGAGCCTGCCGGCCATGCGCGACACCCGCCGGCTCCTGCTCCTGGCCAAGGCGCAGCGCTCGCGCGTCCAGACCTTGGTCATCGCCAACCGCATCGCCGGCGCTCCCGGGGAGGTGGGCCGCGCCGATTTCGAACGCGGGATCGGCGATAAGATCGACGTTGTCGTTCCCTTCGACGCCAAGGCCGCGGCCGCGGCCGCCGAGCGCGGGCGCACCATCGCGGAGGCGGCGCGCAATCCGGCGACCCTGACAGCCTTGAGGAGCCTGGCCGGTGCAATGATCGGCGGCGCACCGGTGGTGGCCAAATCGTCCCTCGTCAACCGATTGCTCGGCCGATGAGCGTGTTCGGTCGACGTCCGGGGGGCGGGGCGCCGCCTGGTCTCGCAGCAGGCGATCGGCGTGCCGCCGAAACGCCGGCGCGCGCCTCTGTGGTGGCCGCCGCGGCCCCCGGCCCATCCGGCGCGGAAGCCGACCTCAGCGTCGCCAAGGCTCGCCTACGGCCCGCCGTCGCCGCCGAGATCGGCCAGACCGGGGCCGGCGGGCGAGGGCGATCGGAGCTGACGGCGGCGCTGGAGCGGATCATCTCCGTCGCGGCCGTCGAACAACATCTGAACCTCGACACCCGGGAGCGACGGGCCCTGGTCACCGCCTTCCTCAACGAGCGTCTTCCCGAGGGCGATGTCGTGCCGCTGGCGCGCGCCCCGACGTCCTCGATCTCGACCGCGCGCGCCAACGTCGAGGAGGCGGCCCCGAAGATCTACCCCCTGGTGATGGAGCGGATCGACAGCGAAGTGGCCACGCGGATGACCCGGGACGAGCTGTCGGTTCAGCTCTCCTCGGTGGTGGCGGATATCCTGGGCGAGCTGAAGATCCAGCTCAACCAGCGCGAACAGCGCGATCTCATCACCCTGATGCTCAACGACATGCTGGGCCTGGGCCCGCTCGAGGTGTTGCTCGCCGACGACACCGTGAACGACATCCTGGTGAACGGCGCCAAGAACATCTACGTCGAACGCAAGGGCAAGCTCGAGCGCAGCGATGTCACCTTCCGCGACGACGCCCATGTGATGGCGATCGCCGGACGCATCGTCAGCGCCATCGGCCGCCGGATCGACGAATCCACCCCCGTGGTCGACGCCCGCCTGGCGGATGGCAGCCGCGTCAACATCATCATCCCGCCCCTGGCGATCGACGGCCCGACGATCTCGATCCGGAAGTTCTCGAAGAAGACCATCGACCTCGACGTCATGATCCGCCAGGGGAACGTCTCGCCGGCCATGGGCACGGTCCTCAAGATCGCCTCGCGCTGCCGGCTCAACATCCTAATCTCCGGGGGCACCGGGTCGGGCAAGACGACCCTGCTCAACGCGCTCTCGCAGATGATCGATCACACCGAGCGGATCGTCACCATCGAGGACGCCGCCGAACTGCAGCTGCAACAGCCACACGTGGTGCGCCTGGAGACCCGGACTGCCAATCTGGAGGGACGCGGCGAGATCTCCATGCGCGACCTGGTGAAGAACGCCCTGCGCATGCGCCCCGACCGCATCATCCTCGGCGAAATTCGCGGCGAGGAGGCCATCGACATGCTGCAGGCCATGAACACCGGTCACGATGGCTCCCTGGGCACGATCCACGCGAACCGGCCTCGCGAAGCCTTGTCGAGGCTGGAGAACCTGATCGGCCTGGCGGGGATCAACATGACCGCCAAGGCGATGCGCACCCAGATCGCCGCCGCCGTTCACATGATCGTCCAGGTGAACCGCATGCGGGACGGCGTGCGCCGGGTGGTCAGCATCACCGAGGTCATGGGCATGGAGGGCGAAGTGATCGTCACCCAGGAGCTGTTCAACTACAAGTTCGAGGGCGAAGCCGCTGACGGCACGCTGCGGGGCCGCTTCGAGTCGAGCGGACTACGGCCGTTCTTCGCCACCCGGGCGGAATACTTCGGTCTCGACCGCCTGCTCCTGGAGGCTATGTGATGATGGACCCGGTGGCGATGGGCCTGCTGGCGCTGGCTGTCCTGGTCGGGGTCGTCGGGCTCGTTCTTAGCATGGGCGACCCGGGGCGCAGGCGATTGCAGCAACGCGCCCGCCGGCTTGTCGCCGACCAGTCAGGGCGGCGCGCCCCGCGGGGCGGCTCCAGCCGGGGCGGCCCCAGCCTCGTGCGGCAGAGCGGCGGCGGCCTGGACGATCTGGTCAAGCGCCTGACCCCTCGCCCCGAGGCCTTGCGCGCGCGCCTTTCCGCCACCGGCCTCCACATCTCCATCGGTCGCTATGGCCTTATCTGCGCGGGCCTGGCGGCGGGGCTGCCGATGATCCTTATACTCAGGGGCATGCCCCCCGTCGGAGCGATCCTGGTGGGCGTGTTGGCAGGCCTTGGATTGCCGCACATGGCGGTGGGGTGGCTGGCCAAGCGTCGGCGCACCAAATTCGCCAAGCTGTTTCCTGAAGCGATCGGCCTGATGGTGCGTGGCCTGAAGGCCGGCCTGCCGGTCACCGAGACCATGGGCGTGGCAGGCCGCGAGGTGTCCGACCCGGTGGGCGCGGAGTTCCGGCGGATCTCCCACCAGGTCCGCCTCGGGCAGTCCATGGAGGACGCCATGTGGGCCACGGCCAAGCGTCTGAACCTGGCTGAATTCAACTTCCTGGTCATCACCCTGTCGGTGCAGCGCGAGACCGGCGGAAATCTGGCCGAGACCCTCGAGAACCTCGACGACATCCTGCGCAAACGGCAGGCGATGAAGCTGAAGGTCAAGGCCATGTCCTCCGAGGCGGTGGCCAGCGCCGGCATCATCGGCTGCCTGCCGTTCGTCATGTCCGGGATCCTGTTCGTGGTCAGCCCGGACTACATCATGACCCTGTTCAAGAGCTCCTTCGGCCTTGTCTTGCTGGCGGGCGCCGGGACAAGCCTTCTCATGGGCATCGGCGTGATGATGAAGATGGTGAGCTTCGACATATGAACGTGCCCGACATCATGTCCATCGGAATGCCCGGCGAGACCATCGTCGAAGCCGTGGCGGCCATCGCCTGCTTCGCGGTGATGGTGATCCTCTACCGGGCGTTCCTGCCCAACGACGTGATAAACGCGCGCGCCCGGGCCCACGCCAAACGTCGCCAGGAACTGCGCACGCAACTGCTCAGCCCCTCGCGATCCGCCAGCCGCGCGAAGTCGGTGGTCGCCGTCCGCGGCCTGCTCGAGCGCCTCAACCTGACCCGCAGCGACGAGGGCCGCAAGGCCGCCGAGCTTCTGGCCCGGGCGGGATGGCGCTCACCCGACGCCCTGACCGTGTTTCTCGGCCTGCGGCTGGGCGCGCCGGTGGCGGGCGGCATCCTGGTCTACTTCTGGGCGCCCGCCGTGTTTCACAACCTTCCGGCCGCGGTCCACGGCCTGTCCGCCCTGGCGGGCGTCACCGCCGGCGCCTTCGGTCCTTCGGTCTTCGTCCGCAACACCATCTCCAACCGGGGCCAGAAGATCCAGAAGGGCCTGCCCGACGCCCTGGACCTGTTCGTGATCTGCGCCGAATCGGGCTTGAGCCTGGAGGCGGCGCTGACCCGGGTGGCGCGAGAGATCGGTCCCGCCTGTCCCGAACTGGCCGACGAGCTGGGCTTGACCGCCATCGAGCTGGGCTTCCTGCCCAACCGTCGCGACGCGCTGGGTAACCTCGCCAAGCGGGTCGACAGTCCCTCGGTGCGCGGCCTGGTCAACACCCTGGCCCAGACCGAGAAATACGGCACGCCGCTGGCTCAGGCCCTGCGGGTGCTGGCCGGCGAATTCCGCAACATGCGGATGATGAAGGCCGAGGAGAAGGCGGCGCGGCTGCCGGCCATCCTCACCGTGCCGATGATCGTGTTCATCCTGCCGCCGCTGTTCGTCATCCTGCTCGGCCCCGCCATCATCCAGGTCCTGGCGTCCCTGCCGAAGTAACGGCCGAAGCCTAACTCCGCTCAACGCGGGGATGAGCGGTAAGGCTAGTCCTGCAGCATGCCCCCGAGACGGTCGCGGATGATGGCTTCGGCGTCGGTCATGATGCGGTCGATCAGCTGCTGGCAGGTGGGGATGTCGTTGATCAGGCCCGCCACCATGCCGCACGACCAGGC
>Ga0070730_10000990_pt1 | contig 28775 bp, 30 predicted proteins | sample Coa_R1_3_FD_66447 | JGI IMG/M metagenome (GOLD analysis project Ga0070730, IMG submission 66447) | Surface soil microbial communities from Centralia Pennsylvania, which are recovering from an underground coalmine fire - Coalmine... | ecosystem: Environmental > Terrestrial > Soil > Unclassified ... | reverse complement strand
GGCCAACGATGACGCGATCAAGCTCGCCAAGGGCCTGCGCGCCGCGCTCGACAAGACGGCCAGCACGAAGAGCTGAGATTCGCGTGGAGAGAGGGGGAAACCTGCGATGCGAAATCTATTGGTTGTTCTTGTGATGGTGGCTAGCAGCGCTATTCAGCTCGCCCCGGCCAAGGCCGAGACGAGCTGCAAGGTCTGTGCGGAGCAGCAGAAGGCCTGCATGAAGAACTATGCCGGACCGACCTGCAAATTCGAGTATCAGATGTGCATAAAGTCCTGCAAGAAATGACAAGGAAGCCGGCGCCTTGGGGAGCCGGCGTAATGACCGGGTTGAGAATGCTCGTCGCTGCGGCCGTTGGCCTCGCGTTGTTCGAAGCTATTCGATGGGCGTGAAGAAGGCCGGAAGAAAATGGGTCGTCGAGAAGGGCGAGCTCTGCCTCTATCTCGGGGAGAGCGATGATGGTTGTTATCAGGTCACGCTCTCTGGCGAACAAATCGAAATGACGCCGACGGGGCTCGGCGGCACACTTGATGAGATCCTGCAACCTGCGGATCGCAACTAATGGGGGCTAGGCGATGACGACGACAACATCCACCGAACGCGGCCACATGGGCGAGCTGGTACGCTACTTCCTGCGGCTGGGCTGTCTCGGCTTCGGCGGACCTGTGGCGCTGGTCGGCCAGATGGAGCGCGAGCTCGTCGACGGCAAGAAATGGCTTACGAAGGAGCAAATGCGAGAAGCCATCGCGATCTGCCAATCGTTGCCAGGGCCGCTCGCAATCCAGGTCGGCATCTACATTTCCTACTTGCGTGGCGGCTTCTGGGGCGCGTGGGCCGGCGGATGGGCCTTCATCTTCCCCAACTTCGTCATCGTCGCCGCGCTCGGCGCGCTTTATGTCTATCTCGGCGATCTGCAACCGGTCACCGCCATTTTCTATGGCGTGAGCCCCGCTGTTATCGCGCTGATCCTGCATTCCTGCTACCGGCTTGCCAAGCTCGGCATGGAAGACTGGCTGCAATGGGCGATCGCGGTGGTTTGCCTTGCGGTCACAGTCATCCTGCAGGCGGAAGTGGCATTGCTGTTCATCGGCGCTGGCATCGTTGGAATCCTTTACTACGGCAGTCTGTTCAAGCGCACACCGGCCGCGCTCTCGCTGGCCACGCCGCCGGTGCTGGCGCAACTTGCACCCGGTGCTGCCGGCTCCGGGTCGACGATAGGAAAACTGCTACTGTTTTTCCTCAAGGCCGGCTCGCTGACCTTCGGCAGCGGCCTCGTGATCGTGCCGTTCCTCGAGCAGGGACTGGTGCAGCAGTTCGGCTGGCTCGACGAGCGGCAATTCCTGATAGCGGTCGCGATCGGCATGATCAGCCCGGGGCCGGTCGTCATCACCGCGACCTTTGTCGGCTATCTCGTCGGCGGTTTTTGGGGGTCTCTGGCTTCAACGGTCGGCATCTTCCTGCCGTCCTTTCTGCTCGTGCTGATCGCGGCGCCCCTGCTTGCGCGACATCGCGGCAATCCCAACGTGCAGGGATTTGTCAAGGGCGCTTACGCGGCCGCGATCGGGACGATCCTGGGCGCCTGCATCCTGCTCGGACGCATCGCGATCGGCGATTGGCTTACCGCTCTGATCGGGGTCGCCTCGCTGGCAGTGCTATTCCGCTGGAAGGTGAGCAATCCGATGCTGATCGCGGCCACGGCGGTAGTCGGCCTGATCGCATATCCGCTGCTACAGCCGGCCTGGGTGATGGTGAAATAGCAGCATCAAATCAGCCGTTGGGGATCTTCGACCAATGTGGGGAGGCAACCTGTGATCCTACTTCTACATGTACTTGTTCGCGAGCACGGGCCGCGGCTGTCGTGGCGCGACGTCGCGCCTTTGCTGCTTGCGGCACTGGCCGTCTCATTGGCTTGCGCCAGGCCGGTTCGAGCGCAATCTACCGCTGCCGCGCCGGGCAATCAGCCGCTTGACGTCCAGCAGCTGTTCGCAACGACCTGCGGATGGTGTCATTCCGACGGTGGCCGCGCCGCCGGCAAGGGGCCTCAGCTCATGAACACAAAACGAGACGACGATTTTATTCGCAACCGCATCAAGAACGGCAAGCCAGGCGCCATGCCAGCTTTCGGCGCGACCTTTAACGATGCGCAGATCGACCAGATCGTCAAATACATCCGTGATTTGAAGCCGAGTGGCTGAAAAGCCGAGCAGACTGATCATCCGAACGGGAAACGATATGAGGCCAATCCTTCCGCTCATCGCAAGTGCCGCCGTCAACCGGTCGTCTTGGCGCAGGCGTGGGCCTCATTGCGTATCGCCCACCGCGGCCGGGCGAGGCGATCGAACGACAGCACTGGGGTTGGCGATCCTGGCAGTGCTGGCCAGCACCGCGGCGCCTGCCCGATCCGCGGAGGCGCCCCTGCAACTCGAAGCCAAGATACTACTGGGTGACGTGCGGGGGCGGATCGACCACATGGCGATCGATCTCCGTCGACAACGCTTGTTCATCGCCGAGCTTGGCAATGACACGGTCGGTGTGGTCGATCTCGCAAACCACAGCCTGATACATACGCTTGGCGGGCTGAACGAGCCGCAAGGCGTCGGCTACGAGCCGTCGACCGATACGCTCTTTGTGGCCAACGCGCGCGACGGGGTGGTCAAGCTGTTCGACGGCAACGACTACAAGGCCACGGGACAGATCGCGCTCGGCAGCGACGCCGACAATATCCGCGTTGACGCGGCGACAAGGCGCGTGATCGTCGGCTACGGCGATGGAGCGCTCGCGGTGCTTGACCCTGCGACCCGAAGCAAAGCCCAGAACGTGCCGCTGAAGGCACATCCCGAGAGCTTCCAGCTCGAGCCGAACACGGAGCGGATCTTCGTCAACCTGCCCGACGTCCGCGCCGTGGCCGTGGTTGACGGCAAATCCGGCGAGCAGCTTGCCACCTGGCCAATGGACAAGGGTGGCAATTTTGCCATGACCATCGATCGCGATCGCAACCAGCTTCTCGTGGCGTTTCGCAGGCCACCCGCGCTCGCCGTTTTTGCCCTGGCAGACGGCAAGATCGCTTCGACGGGTGAAACCTGCGGAGACGTCGACGACCTCTTTGTCGACGCCAGACGCAAGCGCGTTTATGTCAGCTGCGGCCAGGGATATGTCGACGTGTTGGAGGCGAATGGCGCGGCATATCGGAGATTGGCGCGTATTCCCACGTCGGCGGGCGCGCGCACGTCTCTATTCGTGCCGGAGATGGATCGTCTGATGTTCGCAGTCCGCACAGGCTTGGCTGGACCGGCGGCGATCTGGGTGTTCAAGCCGATGCCTTGAGATCGATTGTCGGGAGGTGCACATGTTTGCAGACTACCGACCTTGCCGGCGACAATCGAAACCGCTCGCTTCGGTGTCCCTGATTACGCTGTGCCTGCTTGTCACGTTCGATCCTGCGTGGGCATATCGTCCCTTCGACGGCACCGACGCTGCCGTCGCCGCGAAGGGAGAAATGGAAATCGAATTTCAGCCGGCCGGACGCTTGCGCGACGAAAGCGGCACAAGCCTCATCGCGCCAGCCGCGGTCATCAACTACGGTTTCAGCGACGGCTGGGAGGCCGTCTTAGAAGGTCAGGGACAGACACCGCTTTCACCACAGGGGCCAACGAGCCTGACAGCAGCGGCTGCGTTCCTCAAGCATGTGCTGGTGCCCGGAAGCCTGCAGGACAAAACGGGGCCGAGCGTCGCGACCGAATTTGGCGTCCTGCTCCCCGACAGCACTGGCGATTCAGGCGTCGGCGCAAGTCTGGCCGGCATCGTCTCGCAGCGCTGGGATTGGGGAACGATCCATCTCAACGCCGAGACTGCGCTGACCCGCGAGCATCGCGCCGATGTCTTCATTGGCGCCATTCTCGAAGGACCATCCACCTGGACGGTTCGCCCTGTCGCCGAGATTTTCTACGAAAACGAGTTCGGGAAGATGGAGACGGTATCGGGTCTTGTCGGCCTGATTTACCGCATCAGCGACAATCTCAGCTTCGACGTCGGCATCCGTCACGCTCTGACGAACGAGCACCCCGTGAACGAAATTCGTGCCGGTCTGACATTCGGCTTTCCGCTTTCATTTTTGGAAAGCCACGCCGTGCATCGAGACACATCGCCAGGCTTGCCTCGATAGCTCAGCAATGCTGGCGATTCGAATGAGCCCGCGAGTCGCGGCCACGGTTTGGTGGTCGCTGCGCAATGACTTAGTCAGTCGAAGCTCAGCTAGGGTCGCTTCAAAAATGAGTAACCACACCGGGGGGCGCCCAGGAGGCTTGCAATGATAACCGCCCAGGATCGCAATAACGTCCAGAAAGTGTGGAACTTGATTAAACGTGAACATGCCGCTGTGCTGGTCAGCATTAGAAAAGATGGGTCGCTTGATTCAATCCCCATGGGATGCATCCAGAGCGATTTCGACGGAACGCTCTGGTTCCTGACTTTCACCGATAACCCGAGACTGCAGGAGATCGAGAAGGATGGGCACGTGTTGGTTTCCTATGTCCGGCCGTCACGTTACGAATACGTTTCAATGATTGGATACGCCCGAATCGTGGACGACCGCTCCAAGATTCGCGAGCTTTGGCGTGAAGGCTTCAGTGTGTGGTTTCCCGATGGTCCGGAGTCGCCGAGCATCGCGCTTATAGAAATCGACGTGAAGACAGTTAAGTCCTGGAGCAAACCGGCGTCATTCCTGACCTACGCCTACTACTACGTGAGGGCGAAGCTGACCGGAAGATCTCCGTCTCCCGAGCAGGTCGCCGAACGAGTCCTCGTACACTTTTAAATACGCTCAGTGCGCGTCTTCCCCGACTCGGCCGAGACGTCTTCCGCACGATGTGGGCGAAGGGAGGGGAACCGATGCTGCCAAGAGAGATCAAGGATGCCGCTGCAGAGCACGCCTATCCGATTCTGCAGCCAGGCTGGGTGATGGTGCATTAGCGCGATGCGCGGTCCGTGCTCTGCAGCGCCTTGCAGAACGATACGGTGTCGGTGAAGACGGCATCGCCGGCGAATTTGAGCGCCTCGACGGAGCGATGCGCGGCTTCCGCGTGACCAGAGCCGCAGGCGTCTTCGACGATCACGGGGACGATGCCGAGGTCGGCGGCATGCCGCGCCGTCGGCTCGATGCCGATCTCCATGGCGACGCCGACGAGCGCGATTGCGGTGATGCCGCAGTCACGGAGCGCGATCGAAAGCGGCGTGCCCTCCAGCGCCGACATCGTGAGCTTGTCGAAGATCGCTTCGCTGGCGCGCGGCGCAAGCTCCGGCGTGATGGCAAAGCCGGGCGAATCCCTGAGGAACCATGGGCTGACCTTTTCCGGATCGTCGGTGCGCTGCCAGGCCATCGCCATGCGGTAGGCGAAAGCACCCATCAGCTCCTTCGGCAGCGACATGTGGCGCATGAAGACGATGCGGACGCCGGCGCTGCGCGCCGCCTCGAGCACGCGCGAGACCCTGGCAACGATCGCTTCCGGATTCTTGATCTGTCTGAGGATCCCGACCTGCATGTCGTAGACGACCAGCGCGAGATGCTGCGGGTCGCAGACATCTTCCAGGGATTGGGGGATGTCGAGGCCATGGACGCGTTTCATGGGCGTCACCTGTCAACGTGGTTTGTCGGTGGAGTTTCGGTGCCGGGCGTTCGCGCGCGGCAGTATGAACCGGATGGCGCGAAAGGCAATCGGAGCGCATCGGCTCCGGCGCTCTTGACACCGCACGCGTGCCTCGCGCGCTTCACCCCTGCTCTTCCGGGGGCCTGACGTGGCGGAACGAGAACAAGAGCGCCAGGTCATAAGCGATCTTGAGCGTGCCGCATACCACCAGCGGCAGACCGGAGAAGGCCGTCGTGAGCAGCACGCCCGAGATCGCGGGGCTGATCGACGACGCAAGGCTGCGCGGCACGGCGGTGACGCTCGCGGCCGCAGGCCGCTCCGCCGGCGTCACCACCGCCATGACGTAAGAAGTGCGCGTCGGCACGTCCATCTGCGACAGCGCGGCGCGGAGCAGCAGCAGGCCGAGCGCGAGATAGAGGTTGGGGGCGAATGCCGCCAGAATCAAAAACAGGCTGGACGGGATGTGGGTGAACACCATGGTGTTGACGAGGCCGGCGCGTTTGGCAATCCAGGCCGCGACCGGATAGGAGAAAGCGGCAAGCGTGCTGGACCAGAAGAAGAACAGTCCCGCCGCCGACAGCGAGAGATCGAAGCGCTCGAACAGCCACAGCACGAGCAACGACTGGGCGACGAAGCCGCCGGCAAAGGCGTCAATGGAAAACAGCGCGGCGAGCTTGTAGACGGTGTTGCGCGACGGCCCGAGTGGCGCGACCGGCGCTTTCGTCTCACCCACCGCGTGCGGCACGTTGCGATAGAGCAGTGCGCCGGCTGCCCCGAGCGCGGCATAGGCATAGAACATCAGGCGGAACGCGGCGAGCCGGGTCGTACCATGCGCAACCAGCACGTCCGGCACGGACGTGGCCAGCGATCCCGCCGCCGTCGAGAGCGCGCCGATCAGGCTATAGCGCGCGAAGACCTGCGTGCGTCGCGCGTCGGTTGCGCTCCTCGCCAGCACCGCATGCTCAAGCGGCACCAGCACGCCGAGATCGCCGGCGGAGGGATTGACGGTGCCGATGAAAGCAACCAGCGTAATCAGCGCGATATGCTCGACGTTGGGGAACGCCAGTCCCGTCGCCGCCATCAGGCCCGCGCCGAAGATGAGAAGGGCCCGCAGATCGTGCCGCGGCGCAATCCAGCCGACCCCGAGTGTCAGGACCGCGGTACCCAGAAGCGAAGCAGTCGCGACAATGCCGACCGCCGCGGCGTCATAGCCGAGCGCGGTCATATAGGCCGGCAGCACGATAATGGCAAAGCCGTCGCCAAATCCGCGCAGGCCCCGCGCGAGATAAAGCAGCGCGACAAGCGGCATGCCGGTGGCGGGTTTCGAACCAGTTTCAGAAGACATCGGGCCGGCCTTGGTTCACGCGCAATCCCTCGATGGTTCGAGCGTCGCGCAGAGCTTGAACGGCGGGCCGTCTAAAGGGGAGTCTGCACTTCCCCGTGTGCGCAGGCTAGATCGACAATCGCTCCCGGGCAAGTCGAATTCGCGCCGTCGTGCTGGCGCTCTCGGTGCCGGCGGACAATGAGCTCGTGGACGCAATGGCGGGGTCAGCAAGTTTCGCCGCCGTTCCCGGCTGCTTCGGAATGACGAACTAAGTGTCCCTCGGCCTGAAATTCTCGATCACCCGCAACAGCACCCGCGCGCCGGCGTCGGCGTCGGCGAGCTCGACATGCTCGTCAGGGTGATGGCTGATGCCACCGCGGCAGCGTACGAAGATCATGGCGACATCGGCGATATCGACCATCGCCATGCCGTCATGCCCTGCTCCGCTCGGCAGCTCGAACAAAGAGAATGCCTCACCTGCGATCGCCTCCGCGATCTGCGACTTGAGCCAGGCCGCGCAGGGCACGGTGCGGTTTTCGTGGGTGACGTCAAGCCGCAACGCGAGATTCCGGCGCCTGGCGATCGCCTCGACCCGTTGCACGATATCGGCGACCGCGCGCTTGCGATGAGTGTCGGTCGGCGCGCGGATGTCGATGGTGAAGGAGACCTGGCCCGGAATGACATTGGTGGCGCCGGGCGCCGCATGAATAGAGCCGACGGTGCCGACGAGGCCGTTCGGATCGGCGCGGCAGGTCTCCTCGATTGCCGTGATGCATTCGGCCGCACCCGTGAGCGCATCGCGGCGGAGCGCCATGGGCACCGTGCCGGCGTGTCCCGCCATGCCGGTGAGCCGCGCCGCCATCCGCGTCGCGCCGGCGATTGCGGTGACGACGCCGACGGCAAGATTTTGCGCTTCCAGCACCGGGCCCTGCTCGATATGCAGCTCGAGATAGGCGAGCAATTCGCGCCGTGTCCGCGCGGCTCTGCCGATCTGGTCGGGATCGAGCCCGAAATTCGTGAGCGCCTCGCGCATCGAGATGCCGTCGCGGTCGCGGCCATCAAGCACGCTCGCGTCGAAGGTGCCTGCGACCGCGCGGCTGCCGAGCAGCGTGGATGCAAAGCGCACGCCCTCCTCGTCGGCAAAGCCGGTGATCTCGATCGCATAGGGCAGTCGCCTGCCGCGCCGGTTCAAATCCGCGACGCAAGCAATCGCCGTGATTACGCCGAGCGGCCCGTCCCATTTGCCGGCGTCGCGCACGGTGTCGTAGTGCGAGCCGAGCATCAGGCACGGCAGATCGGGTAAATTGCCCTCATAACGGCCGCAGACATTGCCGATGGCATCGAGATGCGCGTGCATGCCGGCCTCACGCATCCAGCTCAGGATCAGATCGGCCGCCGCGCGATGCTCGGGCGTGAGAAAGATGCGTGCGAGATGTTCCGGCGTTTCGGAGATCGCGGCGAGCTGATTGATCCGGCCGACGATCTCCTCACCGAGCGAAATGTTGTGCTGGCCAGCCGTTCCCACACTCATCTCGTTCATGCCTTCCAGGTGCAGCCACTGCTCGTCGATACAAGTTCGCTACGGCCCAAGCTTTGCGAATAGGCGCAGCCGCGCGCGAAGTCGACTGCCAACCGTTCGCGCCCCTCGGGGCACGGCCTCGAAAGTGAAAACGGCGGCCCAGCAATGCTCATCTCGCTTGCATACAATACGAAAGTTATGCTCATTTTTTAATCAGAGATGCGATTGCTCGAAATTCAGCCGGCTCACCGCCCTCTCAATAAGCCAAATCATATCAACGCCTTAAGCTATCATCGTCCACCGAAAATCTCTGGCACGAAGCTTGCGACAATGCGGGTCGGGCTCCGCCCATCCGGGCGAAGACGGGAGACAGCGGCGGGTGACCGCGCTTGAAGGGAGCAAGCAATGGATTTGGGCAGGATTTCACGACGGCGTCTGTTGCAGGGAGGTGCTGTGCTGACACTCGGCTCGGCGCTCAGCGTACGCGAGGCGGCGGCTGCAGACACCACGATCGGCTTCATCTATGTCGGCTCGCGCGACGACTACGGCTACAACCAGGCGCACGCGCAAGGCGCGGCCGCGCTGAAGAAGCTGCCGGGATTGAAGGTGGTCGAGGAAGAGAAGGTGCCGGAGACCGAGGCCGTCGAGAAAACGATGGAATCGATGATCAATCTCGACGGTGCGACGCTGCTGTTTCCGACCTCGTTCGGTTACTACAATCCGCACGTGCTCAAGATGGCCGCCAAATATCCGAAAATCCACTTCGAGCATTGCGGCGGACTGTGGACCGACAAGGACCCGAAGAACGCCGGCAGCTATTTCGGCTATATCGACGAAGCCCAATATATCTCCGGCATCGTTGCTGGCTACTCGACCAAGAGCGGCAAGCTCGGCTTCGTCGCGGCGAAGCGGATCCCGCAGGTGCTGCGCAACATCAACGCGTTCACGCTCGGCGCCAGGCTTGCGAACCCGAAGGCGACCACGCAGGTGATCTTCACCGGCGACTGGTCGATGCCGGTCAAGGAGGCCGAGGCTACCAACAGCCTGATCGACCAGGGCATCGATGTGATCACCTGCCATGTCGACGGACCGAAGACCGTGGTCGAGAACGCGGCGCGCCGCGGCGCTTTGGTGTGCGGTTATCACGTCAACCAGTCGCCGCTCGCGCCAAAAGCCTATCTCACCGGCGCAGAATGGAACTGGGAAGCGCTCTATCCGAAATTCGTCAAGATGATCACCTCGGGCGAAGGCATCCCGAACTTCTATCGCGGCGGCCTCAAGGAAGAGATCGTCAAGGTCTCGCCCTATGGCGACGCCGTGTCTGCTGAGGCGCGCAAGCACGCCGATGCGGTCAAGGCGAAGTTCATGGCCGACGGCTACACCATCTTCAAGGGCCCGCTGGTCGACAACAAGGGCAAGACCGTGATCGCGGCCGGCACCGATCGCAGCCAGAAGGATCCCGAGCTCGAAAAGATGGATTATCTGGTCGACGGCGTGATCGGAGCGACTTCGTGAGCGCTGACGCGGTGGAATCGGCGGAGGCGGTCGCGGTTGCGCCGGCCGCTGACGCCGGATTCCTTCAGCGTCATGGCACTTCAATCGAATACATCCTGATTCCGGGCGCGGCGCTCGCCGGCGCGCTCATGGTCTTCGGCATCTTTGTCGCGCTGTTCGGCAAAAACCCGCTCGACCTCTATTTCTACATGTATTACGGCGCGTTCGGCACCTGGTTCTCCTGGCAGAACACGCTGACCCGCGCCGCACCCTTGATCCTGACCGCGCTGTGCACGGCATTACCGGCGCAGCTCGGCATGGTGATCATCGGCGGCGAAGGCGCGCTCTTGATCGGCGCCCTGTCCGCCACATCCATTGCGCTCGCCATGCCATGGGCGCCGCCGCTTGCGGTGCAGCTCGCGATGGCTGCGGCCGGCATGATCGGCGGCGGCCTGTGGATCATGCTCTCCGGGGCTTTGAGGCAATATCGCGGGGTCAACGAGACGATCTCGAGCCTGCTCCTCGTCTACATCGCGCTTGCGATTCTCAATCAGCTCGTCGAGGGCGTGATGCGCGATCCCGCAAGCCTAAACAAGCCGTCGACGCGCGAGATCGGCGCGGCCAACATGATCGGCTCGATCCCCGGCACAGAGATTCATTGGGGGCTGGTGTTCGGCCTGATCGCGGCCGTCGCTTCCTACATCCTGATCTATCACACCACCTTCGGCTTCGCCGCGCGCGTCGCGGGCGGCAATCTGCGCGCGGCGAAGATCGTCGGGCTTTCTGTCGGCAAGCTGGTCCTCACCATCTGCTTCCTCGCCGGCGCTTGCGCAGGGCTCGCCGGCATGGTGGAAGTCGCCGCCGTCCAGGGCCGCGCCAACGCCAACCTCGCGGTCGGCTATGGCTTTACCGGCATCCTGGTCGCGTTCCTCGCGCGGCAGAATCCGCTTGCCGTCATTCCGGTCGCGGTCCTGCTCGGCGGCATCAGCGCAAGCGGCGGCCTCCTGCAACGCCGCCTCGACCTGCCCGACGCTTCCGTGCTGGTGCTGCAAGGCATCATCTTCGTCTTCGTGCTCGCAAGCGATGCCGTGTACGGGCGGATCGGCTTTCTGAAAGGCAAGTCTTGACATGGCGGATCCCTCGATCGGACTCTGGACCGTGCCGCTCGCCGTGTTCGGCGGCGCCATCCGTGTCTCCACGCCATTCCTGTTCGTGAGTCTCGGCGAATGCATCACCGAGCGCTCCGGCCGCATCAATCTCGGCCTCGAAGGCACGCTTGTGATGGGCGCGATGGGCGCCTACGGCACCTCGTATCTGTCGGGCTCGCCCTGGCTCGGCGTGCTCGCGGCCGGCATCACCGGCGCGCTGTTGGGCGCGCTGCACGCTGGCATCTGCTCGCTGCCGCGGGTCAATGACATTGCGGTGGGCATCGCGCTGATGCTGTTCGGCACCGGGCTCGCCTTCTATCTCGGCAAGCCGCTGATCGAGCCCACTGCACCAAGATTGCCCGCGATCGATTTCGGCTTCTGGAGCGATATTCCGCAGCTGCGCGCCGCGCTTCGCATCAACGTGCTGTTCCTGATCGGCGTCGCGCTCGCGCCCCTGCTCTATTGGGCCTTCCGCACCACGCGCTGGGGCCTGCTGATCCGCACCGCCGGCGAAAGCGCGGACGCCGCGCGCGCGATGGGACATTCGGTGCTCTTGATCCGACTGCGCGCGACCATGGTCGGCGGCTTTCTCGCCGGCATCGGCGGCTCGTTTTTGTCGCTGTTCTATCCCGGAAGCTGGAACGAGGGACTCTCCTCAGGACAGGGCATCACCGCCGTCGCGCTCGTGATCTTCGCGCGCTGGGACCCGATGCTCTGCCTGTGGGCCTCGCTCGCCTTCGGTGGCGCCGCCGCGCTCGGGCCCGCGCTGCAATCGGTCGGCGTCACCGCCGGCTATCATCTCTTCAACGCCGCGCCCTATATCCTGACGCTTTTGATCATGATCATCACCTGCTCGCCCAAGCGCACGCTGACCGGGGCGCCGGCCGAACTTTCGATCACGCGATAACGAGGCTTCAGACCATGTCCGAGCGCACCATCAAGTCCGAGCCCTATGCCTGGCCCTATAACGGCGATCTCCGCCCCCAAAACACCGCGCTCATCATCATCGACATGCAGACCGACTTCTGCGGCGTCGGCGGCTATGTCGACAAGATGGGTTACGACCTGTCATTGACGCGCGCGCCGATCGAGCCGATCAAGCGCGTGCTGGCGACCATGCGCGAGAAGGGCTACCACATCATCCACACCCGCGAGGGTCATCGCCCTGACCTCGCCGATCTTCCCGCCAACAAGCGCTGGCGCTCGCGGCAAATCGGCGCCGGCATCGGCGATCCCGGCCCCTGCGGGCGTATTCTGGTGCGCGGCGAGCCCGGCTGGGAGATCATCCCCGATCTCGCGCCGCTACCCGGCGAGCCGATCATCGACAAGCCTGGCAAGGGCTCGTTCTGCGCGACCGATCTCGAGCTGATGCTGCGCCTGCGCGGCATCGACAACATCGTGCTGACCGGTATCACCACCGACGTCTGCGTTCACACCACCATGCGCGAGGCCAACGACCGCGGCTTCGAATGCGTGCTGCTCGAGGACTGCTGCGGCGCGACCGACAAGGGCAACCACGACCATGCCATCAAGATGGTCAAGATGCAGGGCGGCGTGTTTGGCGCGGTGGCGAAATCCGCCGATCTGATCGGAGCGATCGCGTGATCGTCGGCGAAGAGCTCGCGCTCTCCGGCGCCTTCGGCGTCGAAGCCATCGCCATGACCATGCGCTTCGGCGATTTCCTTGCGCTCGACAATGTCGGGCTGAAGGTGCGCCCCGGCACCTTCCATGCGCTGTTGGGAGAGAACGGCGCAGGCAAATCGACGCTCGTGAAATGCATCATGGGCTACTACCACGCGAGCGAAGGCGCCATCGTTGTCGGCGGCCGCGAGCAGTCCATCTCCAATCCCAAGGATGCGCACGCGCTGGGGCTGAGCATGGTCTATCAGCATTTCACGCTGGTCCCTGCGATGACCGTCGCAGAAAATCTTGTACTGGCGCGCGACGACGTGCCGGCTGTGGTCGATTGGACGAAGGAGAAAAAGGCGCTGGAGGCGTTCCTGGCGCGAATGCCGTTCCGGGTTCCGCTCGACGCCAAGGTAGCCGACATCTCCGCCGGCGAGCGGCAGAAGTGTGAAATCCTGAAACAGCTCTATCTCAAGCGCCGCTTTCTGATCCTGGATGAGCCGACCTCGGTGCTGACGCCGGACGAAGCCGACGAAGTGCTGGGCATGCTCCGCACCATGGTGGTCGAGGGCGAATTGACCATCCTGATGATCACGCACAAGTTCCGCGAGGTGATGGCCTTCGCCGACGAAGTCACCATCCTGCGACGGGGCAAGCTTGTCGGCAAGGGTCTCGTGAAAGACCTCACGCGGGATGCCATGGCGCGCGCGATGATCGGCGCGGAGCAACTGACCATCCAGCCGCCGCGCTCGGGCGAGGCCGGCGGCGTGCGTCTGGAGCTATCGAAACTCCGTGCGCTAGACGACGCCGGCGCGGTCGCCGTGCACGACGTCTCGCTGTCGGTGCGCGGCGGCGAGATCGTCGGCATCGCCGGCGTCTCCGGCAACGGCCAGCGGCAGCTCGTCGAAGTGCTGGCGGGCCAGCGCGAGGCCGAGAGCGGTGAGATTCGCGTCGCCGGCGATCCCTATCATGCGCGACGCGAGGAGATGCGCCGCCACAGGATGTCGCTATTGCCGGAGGAGCCCCTGAAGAACGCTTGCGTCGGCGGCATGAGCGTCGCCGACAACATCGCGCTCCGCGAATTCGACCGCGCGCCGTTCGCAAGCGGCAGCTGGTGGCTCAACCGCTCTGCCTTCCGCGAGCATGCCGAGAAGAAGATCAGCCGCTACAAGATCAAGACCCGCTCGCCGGAGACGCCGATCTCGGCACTGTCAGGCGGCAACGTCCAGCGCACGGTGCTGGCGCGCGAGCTCGGCGGCGATGTCGAGGTCTTGATCGCCGCCAACCCCTGCTTCGGGCTCGATTTCTCGGCGGTGGCGCAGATCCACGCCGAGATCATGGCCGCGCGCAACCGCGGCGCGGCGGTGCTGCTTGTCAGCGAGGACCTGGACGAACTCCTGGAGTTGTCCGACCGTCTGGTCGTGATGTTCCACGGCCAGTTCGTCTACGAAGCGCGAGCCAGCGAAGCCGACCTCACCGAAATCGGCCGCCACATGGCGGGGCATCGATAGCGCGACCGGCGGAGATCACGAGCCGACCATCACGCCATCTCGAAGCGGATGTCCTGGGCGCCCTTCCACAGGACGGTCTTGCCGAGCGTCGTCAGGTTTTCCAGGCCCGAGGTGAGCGTGATGAAATGGTTGCCGGCGAGCTGGCCCATCTTGCTCGCGAAATGCACGCCGCCATAGGCGAGCAAAATCTCGGTCTCGCTGATGCCGCCGGGATAGAGGATGATCTGGCCGGGCGCCGGATAGCTGGTGTGGTTCTCGTAAGAGACGCCGAAATCGAGATCGCCGAGCGGCATCCAGACGCCCTCCCCGCTCCAGCGCACATGAATTACCTTGCTCACGAACGGCATCGCCTTCTTGAAGGCGGCGCAGGTTTTCGGCGCCAGCTCCGCCTCGAAGCGGGCTCCGAAGGTGAACTCACCGGCGCGGATGATCAGTTGGCTCATATAGCTTTCTCGTGGAGTCAAGGAACGATCTGATATCCATGACAGTCCGCTGTTGCGGAAGCAAGGCCAATCGGGCGCAATCCGGCGCTCGGCGAAGACCCTGCAATGCTGCACGGCCGTTGCATGTCGCCGATCGATCTGGTTACCTTGAACGCCGACGAGCACTTCAGGAAACCAGAGCGTGGCATTGAAAAACGTCATCGGCATCGACCATGCCGTCATCATGGTGAGAAATCTCGACAGGGCCGCCGAGAATTGGAAACGTCTCGGCTTCACTATATCGCCGCGCGGCACGCACAGCGCACATATGGGAACGGGCAACTACACCATGATGCTCGATCCCGATTATCTCGAGCTGCTCGGCGTGCTTGCGCCGACCGAGCATAACGCGCCGGCGCGCGCAATGCTGGAGAAGCGTGAGGGCATCGAGCGCGTGGCTTTCACGGCGATCGACTCGGCGGCAGGCGTCGAGGAAATCCGCGCGCGCGGGCTTATCCCGACCGGCCCGACCGATTTCGAGCGGCCGGTGACGATGCCCGACGGCACCATATCGGCGGCAAAATTCCGCACCTTCCAGTGGCCGGTCGCCGAGGCACCCGCCGGCATGCGCATCTTCGCCTGTCAGCACAAGACCCGCGAGGCCGTGTGGATTCCGGAGCTGATGCATCACGCCAACGGCGCGAAACGCCTGAAGCAGGTACTGCTGGTCGCACCCGATCCCGCCAGGGAAGCGGCGCATCTCGCAAAGCTGATCGATCGGGATTCGCGCAAGGAGGCAGACGGTGCCGTGGCGGTTCCGTCGGGCGGGGATCGCGCGGACTTTGTCTTCATGACGCTGCAACAGTTGGCTGCGCGCTATCCGAGTGTCTCGCTGGCGGGCCTACCCGATCGCGGCGCAGCAGGTCTTGTGATCGCGGCTGATCTCGATGCAGCGGAGAAAGCACTCGGCTCAAACGGCGTCCGCAGCGGTGCCGCTGTTTGCGTGCCACCTGCGGATGCCAACGGCGTGCTGCTCGCCTTCGTCAAGGCCTAGCGTCGCTCACCGTCGCAGCGGCGTGGCGGACGTTTCGCGGCTCCGTTGCTCCCAGCCATGGCGCTCGAGCTCGGGATCTTCGTGCTCCTCTTCGGGCCAGCCGAGGCAGAGATAGGCGATGAAGGTCCAGCCGTCCGGCAGATCGAGCGTGGCCCGTGCGGCATCGGGATCGAGGATCGAGACCCAGCCGACGCCGAGCCCTTCCGCGCGCGCGGCAAGCCACAGGGTCTGGATCGCGGCGACCACCGAATAGCGGATGGTCTCGGGCATGGTCTGGCGGCCGAGGCCATGTCCCTGGGGTGTCGTCTCGTCGGCGCAGGCGACGAGATGCACCGGCGCCTGTTTTAGTCCCTCGAGCTTCAGCCGCGCATAGCATGCCTGCCGTTCGCCCGCGTAGCCGTTCAGCGCCGCGTCATTGGCGCGCGCGAAATTCTCGGCGATCGCAGCGCGCCGCGCCGGCGTCTCGACCAGCACAAAGCGCCAAGGCTGGCTCAACCCCACCGAGGGCGCGTGCGAAGCCAGCGCCAGGAGCTTGCCGATGAGAGTTTGCGGAACAGGATTGGTGCGGAACCGCCGCACGTCGCGCCGCCAGCGCACGAGGTCCGAAAACCGCTCCCTGAAGGCGGCATCAAAATGCGGCGGCTGATGGGCGGTGTCGGTGGTCAAGCGCTGGTGGGCCTCGGTGGCAACAACAGGGCCTAACAGGATAGGCGCCCAGCCGAAAGGGCAAAATCAGGGGGTCGGCTTCCTTCTATCGCCGGCGCTTGGGCCGGATTCGGCCGTCTCCCATGGCGGCTATCCCAAAAAAGAAAGAGCGTGATGGCGATCGGCCATCACGCCCAGTGAATGCACGGCGCTGGGGAGGAGAATTCAGCGCTCGGCAAAAGCCTTCTCGACCACGAACTGCGCGGGTTCGCCGTGATTGCCCTCGATGAAACCCCTCGCGTTCAACAGCGCGCGCGTGTCCTGCACCAGCGCAGGGCTGCCGCAGATCATGACGCGGTCATGCGCGGGCTCGATTGCCGGCAGTCCGATGTCGGCAAACAGCTTGCCTGAGGTGATGAGGTCGGTGATGCGGCCGCGGTTGCGGAAGGGATCGCGTGTCACGGTCGGATAATAGATGAGCTGGTTGTTCACCGTCTCGCCGATCAATTCATCGTTCGGCAGCTTCTCGGTGATCATCTCGCCATAGGCCAATTCCTTGACGCGGCGACAGCCGTGCAGCAGCACGACCTTCTCGAAGCGATCGTAGGTCTCGGGATCCTTGATCACGCTGAGAAATGGTGCCAGGCCCGTGCCGGTGCCGACGAGATAGAGATTGCGGCCGTCCTCGAGATTGTCGATCACGAGCGTGCCGGTCGCCTTGCGGCTGACAATGATCTCGTCGCCTTCCTTCAGGTGCTGAAGGCGCGAGGTAAGCGGGCCATCCGGCACCTTGATCGAGAAAAACTCGAGCCTGTCCTCGTAATTGGCGCTGGCGACGCTGTAGGCGCGCAGCAGCGGCCGCTCGCCGACCTTGAGCCCGATCATGGTGAACTCGCCGTTGCGGAAGCGGAACGACGGATCGCGCGTGGTGGTGAAGGAGAACAGCGTGTCGGTCCAGTGGTGCACGCTCAGGACGCTTTCCTGGTTGAAATTGCTCATCGCCATTACCTGATTTCGGGCATGATCTTTCCGGAAAACCGGTGCCCACTTTTCCGGATCATGCCCGTCCCTGATCCGGTTGACCGGCCAATTCATTCGTATACGATCATTCGTGTACAAATGAATAATCCAGCTTGATCCGAAGGTCAAGCCGGATCAAATTCATGAGCGATTTCAACGGAAGGAACATCCCATGGCGCATGATGCACCCCAGGCCACCGGCCCGAGCAAGCTCGTGATCCGCAACATCGGCCTCATGCTGTCGGGCGCCCTGGAGAAGCCGATCCTGGACGCCGACACCATCGTCGCCGAGAACGGCAAGATCACGGGCATCGGCCGCGCCAAGGACGTCAACACCGAAGGCGCCACCACCATCGTCGACGCCAACGGCACGACTGTCGCGCCCGGGCTGATCGACAGCCACGTCCATCCCGTCGCCGGCGACTGGACGCCGCGGCAGAACCAGGTCAACTGGATCGACAGCTATCTCCACGGCGGCGTCACCACCATGATCTCAGCGGGCGAGGTGCACATGCCGGGCCGGCCGCGCGACGTCGTGGGACTCAAGGCGATGGCGGTGTTCGCGCAGCGCGCGTTCTGGACGCTGCGCCCGGGCGGCGTGAAGGTGCATGCCGGCGCGCCCGTGATCGAGTGCGAAATGGTCGAGGAGGATTTCAAGGAGATGGCCGCTGCCGGCGTCAAGCTGCTCGGCGAAGTCGGCCTCGGCGGCGTCAAGGATGGGCCGACGGCGCGCAAGATGGTGGGCTGGGCCCGCAAATACGGCATCCAGAGCACGATCCATACCGGTGGGCCGTCGATCCCCGGCTCCGGCCTGATCGACAAGGATGTGGTGCTGGAAGCCGACACCGACGTGGTCGGTCACATCAATGGCGGTCACACCGCACTGCCCGACGACCAGATCCGCTGCATCTGCGAGGGCTGCAAGCGCGGACTCGAGCTCGTTCACAACGGCAATGAGCGCTCGGCGCTCTACACGCTGCGCACCGCGCGCGAGATGGGTGATCTCGCCCGCGTCATCCTCGGCACCGATGCACCGGCCGGCTCCGGCGTGCAACCGCTCGGGATCCTGAGGATGGTGTCGTTGTTATCCTCGCTCGGCGACCTTCCGGCCGAGCTCGCCTTTTGTCTCGCCACCGGCAACACCGCGCGCATGCGCGCGCTCGATTGCGGACTGATCGAGATCGGCCGCGCGGCCGACTTCGTGATCATGGACAAGGCGCAGCATTCGCCGGGCAAAAACCTTCTCGATAGCGTGCAGCTCGGCGATCTGCCCGGCGTGGGTATGACGATCATCGACGGCATCGTCCGCACCCAGCGCAGCCGCAACACGCCGCCGGCCACGAAGGTGCCGGAGATCGTGGGGCATTAATCCAGCGTCGCCAGGGAGGCCTGACGACGTCAGAACGTAAACAACACCGAGGCGTACCAGGAATATCGATCAGTCTCCTCGGTATTCTCGATTCCGCGCCTGACATAGCCGAGCAGGTGATAGTTGTCGTTCAGGTCGTAGCGCCAGCCGACGCCTACGCTGGATGTCGCCGGCGTGCCGTGCGAGTCGGCGGTCTGATGAAACAGCTCGGCGCCAATCTGAAGCTTCGGCAAAATCTGATAGGTCAGCACGGCGCCGGCTTCGCAAAAATCCGCGGCGCGGATCTCGCTGAAGACGCATCCACCACCGCCGAACGCGGACCATCCTCCGCTCCAGTCCTTCTGCACCCACACCGGCAACAACAGCGACGTGCGATTGTCGCCAATGATGTTTGAGCCGCTGGGAAGGAAAATGCGCAGGAAAATACTGACGTCAAGACCGAACGTTTCCTGATGCAGGAAACGATATTTCGCGGCGAGCTCGAGGTTGCTCATTGCGACATTCGTGCCGCCGATCGATTGGTCAAAGCCGGCCGGCAAGGTCGCGGTGAGCTGAAGATCAGGCGCGGCGCCGTAATTGAAATCGATGCCGCTCTCGCCGGACACGTCGGAACGCGTCGCGGTGCCGTTGTTGAACGTATAAATCTCGAAATGCCCGTAGTCGGTCGGCTCGGGATCGTCGGCAACATAGGGCGGTCCGGCGACTGCCGATCGTGTCAGCACCGTCAGCACCAAACCCGCACTCATCGCCAAGCGCGTCAGACACGCGCAATACCCAGCCATCGGTCGCACGAACGGTTTAAGTCCGATCATCCAAGTCCATGCTACATGAGGCTGAATGTACCCACAAATCTCAAAGCGAAGCGGACTGAATTTGGTGGGCACAGCCCTTTGCGCCTTTTGCCCACCCTACGGTCAACGCAATTTGTCGAGCAGCATCAGCAGCGCCTCGCGCTCCCTGGCGTCGAGCGGCGACAGCGTCTCCCTTGAGATCGCGAGCGCGTTGGGGGCGGCCTTCTCCGCCATTTGTGCGCCCGCCCGCGTGAGGCTCACGAGCAGGCGCCGGCCGTCCTCGGGATCAGGCGAGGTCTCGGTCAGTCCGCGCGCGGTAAGGCGGTCGATCACGCCTTTGATGGTCGCCACATCCATCGCCGTCAGCCGCCCGAGCTGATTCTGCGAGCACGGCCCGGTCTCGTTGAGTTTGGCCAGCGCCGCCCATTGCGTCGGCGTCAAGTTGATCCCGATGTCGCGCGCAAAGATCGCGGCATGCCGCTGCCAGACCTGGCGCAGGATGAAACCGATCTGCTCGTCGAGGATATAGCTCGGCTTCGACGGCTTGACGGTCCTTTTCAGCGTAGCGCTCCTGGCCATCGATCCCCCACCTTCTTTTATAGCGACAGATGCGCGTCGCTGATATCAGGACGCGCATCGAGCTCGGCCATGGTGCCGCCAAAGCAGATCCGGCCGCGCTCGATGATATAGGCGCGGTCGGAGATCAATCTTGCGAAATGCAGATTCTGCTCCGACACGACGATGCTGACGCCTTCCTTCTTCATGGTCAGGATGGCGTCGACCATCTGCTCCACGATTTTCGGCGACAAACCCTCCGACGGCTCGTCCAGCAGCACCAGCGATGGATTGCCCATCAGCGTGCGCGCGATCGTCAGCATTTGCTGCTCGCCGCCGCTCATCCGTCCGCCCGGACGGGAGCGCATTTCGCCGAGATTGGGAAACAGCGCGAACAGCTTTTCGCGCGTCCAGTACGGCGCGTTCGGCCGCTTTGGCTGGCGGCCGACCTCGAGATTCTCCTCCACGGTCAGCTCGGTGAAGATGCGTCGCTCCTCCGGCACGTAGCCGAGGCCGTAGCGCACGATCGCATGCGTCGGCTCGCGCGAGACGTCCCTGCCCTCGAACAGGATGCGACCCGAGCGCTGCTCGACGAGGCCAACGATGGAGCGGAAGGTCGTCGACTTGCCGGCGCCGTTCCGCCCGAGCAGCGCCACGACTTCGCCCTCGCTGACCTCGAGCGCGATGTCGAACAGGATATGCGCGGGGCCATAGTGGCTGTTGAGGTTTTCGACGGTAAGCTTCATGCCGACGACCCCTCGCGATGACGGGCGTCATAGACCAGGCCCTCGCCGAGATAGATCGCGCGCACCTGGCTGTTGCCGCGCACCTCCGCCGGCGTTCCCTCGGCAATCAGGCTGCCGCGGTTGAGCACCAGGATACGGTCGGCGTGTTCGAACACGACGTCCATATCGTGCTCGGTGAAGAGCACGCCGATCGATTGCTCGCGCGCGATCCTGGCGGTGAGCCGCATCAGCTCGATACGCTCGCGCGGCGCCATGCCCGCGGTCGGTTCGTCCATCAGGAGGAGCTTTGGCTGATTGGCAAGCGCCACCGCAAGCTCAAGCCGCTTGAGGTCGCCATAGGCGAGCTCGCCGCAGGGACGGTCGGCGTAACCGCTCATGCCGACCAGCTCGAGCAGGCGCGCCGCCTCCTCGCGCGCGAGCTTGGGTGTCGACGACCACAGGTTAAAGAGCTGCCCGCGGTGCGACACCAGCGCGACCTGCACATTCTCGCGGACCGTCATGGTCGGAAACGTCGCAGTGATCTGAAAGGTGCGTCCTACCCCGAGCCGCCAGACCTCGCGCGGCGCGCGGCCGGCGGTGTCCTCGCCGAGCAAAGTGATCCGGCCGCTATCCGGAATCCTCTGGCCGTTGAGCATATCGAAACAGGTGCTCTTGCCCGCGCCGTTCGGGCCGATCAGCGCCAGGATCTCGCCGGCGCGAAGCGCAAACGACACGCCGCGCACGGCATGAACGCCGCCATAGGATTTGGTGAGGCCTTCGACCGACAGCAGTGCGGATGCGTTGCTCATTCGGCGGACTCGATGCGCGAGGTGAGAACGGCTGGCTGTGGTGACGCGCGGCGATAGCGAAGCCGCAAGCTCTCGATCACACCGACAATGCCCTTGGGGAACGCAACCACGATCAGCACGATGAAGGCGCCGAGCACGAGTTTTGACCAGTCGGTCTGGCTGACCAGCCAGATGTTCAACGCCTTGTAGACGACCGCGCCGACGCCGGCGCCCGTGATGGTCTCGACCCCGCCGAGCAATACCATGACCAGCGCATCGACCGAGAGCGAGATGCCCACCACATCGGGGAAGACGCTGCCCTTCAGATACGCGAACAGCGCGCCGCCGACGCCCGCAACCGTGCCTGCGATGACGAAGGCGGTCCACTGGATGCGCTTGCCGTTGATGCCGATCGCTTCGCCACGGAGCGGCGAGTCGCGTGTGGCGCGAAGTGCGAAACCGAACGGCGAGAAAATCGCCATGCGCAGCGCTGCGACCATCAGCACCGCAATACCGAGCGACAGCCAATAGAAATGCGACGGGCTCGAAGCCCATCTCTCCGGCCAGACGCCAAGAATGCCGTTGTCGCCGCCGGTCACCTCCACCCACTGGAACGCGATTGACCAGATGATCTGGGCAAAGGCGAGCGTCAGCATCGCGAAATAGACGCCGGAGAGCCGCACGGCAAAGAAGCCGAACACGACGGCGCCAAGCAGGCCGAGCAGCGGCCCGAGCAACAGGCAGGCGATCATCGGCAGTCCCGCCATCTTGGCAAGGAACGCAACGCCGTAGGCGCCAAGGCCGAAATAGGCGGCATGGCCAAAGGATGCGAGCCCGCCGACCGACATCAGGAAATGCAGGCTCGCGGCAAAGATCACGAAGATCGCGATTTCCGCCGCGACGGTGAGTGCATAATTGCCGGCGACGAGCGGCAGCGCAGCGGCGACAATGATGACTGCAAGGGCGGCAAGGCGTTCCCCCGAAGTCAGTGGCCGCCACGGATTGACGGTCAGGCCCGGCGACTTCCGCGCCGCCGCCTCCGGCTTGCCGAACAGGCCCCAGGGGCGGACGATCAGCACCACCGCCATGACCAGGAAGACCAGGATGATGGAAATCTTCGGGAAGATCAGGATGCCGAAGGCATTGAGCTCGGAGACCAGCACCGCGGCGACGAACGCACCCCAAATGCTGCCGAGGCCGCCGATCACAACCACGACGAACACATCGACGACGATGCGCAAATCCATCGCATGGTTGACGGCATCACGCGGAATCTGCAGCGCGCCGCCGAGAGCAGCAAGGAACACGCCGAGCGCAAACACGCTGGTGAACAGCCATTTCTGATTGACGCCGAGGGCAGCGACCATGTCGCGGTCCTGCGTCGCGGCGCGCACCAGCACACCCCAGCGCGTGCGCTGGAACATCAGCCAGAGGATGCCGAGCACGAGGGGGCCGAGCACGATCAGGAACAGATCGTAGCTCGGGATGTTCTGACCGAAGAAGCCGACCGCGCCCTTCAAGCCCGGTGCGCGGGGGCCGACCAGGTCGCTCGGGCCCCATTGCCATACCACGAGGTCCTCGACCATGAGCGTGAGCCCGAAGGTCGCGAGCAACTGGAACAGTTCCGGCGAGTGATAGATCCGGCGCAGCAAGATCATCTCGACGATCACGCCGATCGCAGCGACGATCAGCGCCGCGGCGAGGATACCGCCCCAGAACCCGAGCGCGCCCGAGAAGCGATCGGTCAGCGTGAAGGCGACATAGGCGCCCAGCATGTAGAAGGCGCCATGAGCGAAATTGACGATCCGCGTCACGCCGAAAATGATCGACAGGCCCGACGCAACCAGGAACAGCGACGCCGCGCTGGCAAGGCCGGTCAGGAACTGGACGATATAGAAAGCCATCGGCGGTCCGCGTTAGCGTTTAAAGTCACGTCTCCCCGCTTGCGGGGAGAGGTCGGATTGCGAAGCAATTCGGGTGAGGGGCTGTCTCCACGAGTCGCGTTCGCGGAGAGAGCCGCTCACCCCAACCCTCTCCCCGTAAGAACGGGGAGAGGGAGAAGAAGGATCACTCCTTCGGGCGCATCTTCTCGACTTCGGCATCGCTTGGCAGATAGTCCGAGCCCTTCTTGTAGGCGATGTCGACCATAATGCCCTTACCGTCCTTCAGCGCGGTCTTGCCGGTGAAAGCACCCAGCGTCGACTGGTGGTCGATCTTGCGGAAGGTGATCTGGCCGAACGGCGACGGCACGGACAATCCCTCGGCCGCCGCGATCAGCTTGTGCGGGTCGGTCGAGTTGGCTTTGGCCAGAATCGCTGCCGCCGACTTGATGGTCTGATAGCCCACGATGGAGCCGAGTCGCGGATAGTCGTTGTACTTGGCCTTGTAGGCTTTCAGGAACGCATCGTGCTCGGGGGTATGGATCGCGTACCAGGGATAGCCGGTGACGATCCAGCCTTCCGGCGTCTCGTCCTTGAGCGGATCGAGATATTCTGGCTCACCGGTGAGGAAGGACACCACGGACTTGCCCTTGAACAAGCCGCGGGTGTTGCCTTCGCGCACGAACTTCACGAGATCGGCGCCGAAGGTGACGTTGAGGATCGCATCGGGGTTGGCGGCGGCGAGCGCCTGCACGACCGGACCGGCATCGATCTTGCCGAACGGCGGCCACTGCTCGTTGACCCACTGGATGTCGGGCCGCTTCGCCGACAACAGCTTCTTGAACACGCTGACCGCGGACTGGCCGTACTCATAGTTCGGCGCGACCGTGGCCCAGCGCTTCGCCGGCAATTTCGCGGCTTCCTCCGCCAGCATCGCCGCCTGCATGTAGTTGGAGGGACGGAGCCGGAAGGTATAGCGGTTGCCCTTGGACCAGGTGATGGCATCGGTCAGAGGCTCGGCCGCGAGGAAAAACACCTTCTTCTGGTTGGCGAAGTCGCTAACGGCAAGCCCGATGTTGGACAGGAAGGTGCCGGCGAGCATCGCGACGTTCTCGTTCGACACCAGCTCGTTGGCCGCGGTCTGCGCGTCCGCCGGCTTGCCGGCGTCATCCTTGGAGACGACGACGAGCTTCTTGCCGTTGATACCGCCGGCCGCGTTGATCTCCTCGACTGCAAGCTGCCAGCCCTTGCGGTAGGGATCGGTGAAGGCGGGCAGCAGCGAGTAGCTGTTGATCTCGCCGATCTTGATCTCGCCCTGCGCCATGGCGCTGTTCGCCATGCCGGCAAATACGATCGCAAGACCTATCCCAAAAAGGCTTGCCCCTAGAAAGTGTCGTCGTCGCATCCCAAACCTCCACTGTTAAAACGCTTTTGTTTTGAGCATGATTGTCTAGCGCAAGCCGTCCTCGCCCTTGATCTCCGCGGTCGTCAGCCCGCCGACCCGCGGCAGCGGCCGGCCAGAGTCGGTGACGGCGACCGCGACCATGATCTCGTTGGCGCGCGGCGCGTCGTTGATTTGCACTTCCATGCCGTCGAAATGGCTGCGCACGAAGGCGGCATCCTTGTGCCCAAGCGGGATATCGAGCGTGGTGCCAGGCCCTGAGCGCTTCTTCGAGGACGGGATCAGCGCCGCGCCCTTGCTCAACACCTTGCGCACCGGAGCGCCCATCTTGGGGTGCAGGATCGCAGCCGCATGCTCCAGCTCGCCGTTCTCGCCGACGGCGGCAGCCTTGCCGTAGCTGTGCGCTTTCGCGCCATCGATGCCGAGCGCAGCGACGGCCTTCTTCGACAGCAACTCGCCCAATTCCTCGCCGATCGCGATCAGGGGCGAGAGATCCTCGACATAACGGCCAGCAAAGGGATTTTCGATCACGGCGATTGCAGCGGCGCGGCGCGTCGGCGGGGCGATAGTCTTGCCCATCTCGATATGGGTCTCCTCGACCACGGTGACGATCTTGCGAATGATGGCGCTCATCGGCATGTGCCTTCCCGGTCAAGTCTAACTTGCGTGTTCTAGCTGGCGTTCGTGAAGCGCTCGCGATCCGATGCGCCGTGGGCCGACAACGACGGTCTCGCCCTTGAGCCGCAGCGCGGCGCCTTCGATCAATCCCGCAACGAGCAGGCGTCGCGCACAGTCTGCACCTGCTGCCAATGCGATCTCGATTTCACTTTCGGACAAGGCGCCGACGTCGCGGGTGACGAGGCGAGCGCCGAGATCGCTGTCGGGCTGCAGCTCGTTTGCCGGCAGACGCGTGACGGCCGGATGGCCGGGCAGATCGACGGCATTGGCAATGATCGTAGCGGCGGCATCGGCCATTGATGCGGTCGTTGCGAGCGCGGTCACCGCATCGGCAATCCCCAGCGAAAAGCTGCGGCCATGGCGGCCACTGGTCGCAATACCTCGTATCGGATCATCGGCGCTGATGACCATGGTGCGCATCAGGCCCTGGCTGTCGGGCCGATCGATCAGTCCGACGGTGAAGTGTTCATCATCGGTGAGATACAGTGCGATGTCGCCGCCATTGTTGACGTAAGCGCGATCGAGACGAGCCGCGCGCAGCATCGCGCCCAAAATCTCCTCGGCCACGCTGCCTGCGACTGCCGCCATTGGTGTGATGAAGCAGTCGGGGGCGAAAGGCGCGACGGCAGCATGCATGCGGCGCGCGACCACGCCCTTTAGCGCACAGCGCGCGGGATCGGCCGCGCGGCGCAATTCGACAAGCTCCTCGCAGAGCTCGTCGAGCAAGCCAGTAAAGCGCTTAGCCGCGGCGTCATAGGCCGCGCGCACCTCATTCGCGCCACCCTTCGCCTCCACGATCAGATCAATCGGACCGTCCTGCAAATGCAGCCGCCTGCCGTCCGGAAGGAGCGCGATTTGCGGCAGCCGTTTCATGCGCGCCGTCCGGGGATAATCGGCATCGGACGGACTTCGGCGCTGTCCCTGATCGAAGACAGCGGACGCACGTAATCCATGTGGCCGCCGAGCGCGGCATAGTCCGCAAGCCGCATCGTGAACTCGATCGGCGCCACCAGTGCCGGCGTCGGCACATAACCGAACGCGCCAGCGGGCATCTGCGTGACATCGACCATGAAGGTGATGCCGCCGCCCGGCCAGACATAGACCGGCGCGCCGCCGCTCGTCACCCGCGTCAGCGCGTCCTTCACCGAGCGCGTCAGCCGCACCGGATTGTCGGTGACGCCGGCACGCAGCGAGCCGCCGGCCCCTCCCATGAACAGCACGGTGCACAGCGCCGGCTCGCAATTCTCCTGGATGCGCTCAACCGAGAGCCTCAGGTCGAGCGGCATCTCCGTCTCGACCGGCCGCAGCGCCTCGTCGAGCACGTAGTAAGCGGCATGCTCGCCCGTGGTGGAGACCATCAACATGGTCAGGCCCGGCCGCGCCTCCTTGGCATCGAATGGCCCGAGCACCGAGAGCGGATCGGAGATTTTCGTGCCACCCCACCCCGTGCCGGGCTCGGCGACCTGGAAGTAACGTCCCGGCGTCGAGCGCCGGCCCTTCATCTTGATGCCGGTATCGGGAATATCAAGGAGCTTGCCGGCCTGATGCTCGCTGAGCACGCCGGTGATGTGGTCATCGACCACAACGACCTCGTCGACCCTGCCATGCCATTGCTTGGCAAACATGCCGATGGTCGCCGAGCCGCAGCCGACCCGCATCCGCTCTTCAGCAACGCCGTTGACGATCGGCGGTTTGCCCGCCTGCACCACCAGGGTCGCGCCGCCGTCGATGGTGAGCTCGACCGGCTTGCAATTGGAAAGGTCCATGAGCGTGTCGCAGGTGACCCGGCCCTCCTTCTTCGAGCCTCCAGTCAGATGATGCACGCCCCCGAGCGAGAGCATCTGCGAACCATATTCGCTGGTCGTGACATGACCAACCGCCTCTCCTTCCGCGCGCACGGTCGCGGTCTCGGGTCCGAGATAGCGGTCGGTGTCGATCTTCACCTTGACACCGCAATAGGAGAAAATGCCTTCGGTCACCACCGTGACCATGTCGACGCCGTCGATCTCCGAGGAGACGATGAAAGGCGCGGGCTTGTAATCGGGATAGGTGGTTCCGGCGCCGATCGCGGTAACGACGACCTCGGGCTGACGGACGATCTTGCCGTCCCAATCGCCGCCGCTCTGGAACGGCACCAGCCGTCCGCCATGCTCGACGGTTTGCTCCAGCACGATGTGCGGATCGACGCGCACAAGCTGGCCGTCGTGATTGGCGTAGCGGTCGCAGGCGCCAGCCGCACCCGGCTTGATGTAGCACATCACCGGACAGGCATCGCAGCGGATCTTGTCGCCGATGACCTTGGCCGTCGCTTCCGTCGACATGAACAGCCTGTTCTCCGGCGGCGTCCTCCGGCCGTCCGGATAATCGTTCGTATACGAATGATGTTGCGCGCGATCCGGAACACTGTCAAGCGGCGACAGCGGCGAAATCGCCGCCTGCCGCATAATCGCTCAGTTGCCTATAGTTCCTGTCCGCTATTCAGGCAGGTGTTTGCACTGCGAAATGCACATCGCTTGCACGTTTGTATACAAACGGTACTGTCTTTCAGCTCAGGATGCGACCGGACGAGAGATGACGCAGCCAACGATCCGACTGACCGTCAACGGCGAACGCCACGACGTGAGTGCTGCACCGGACACCGCGCTTCTCTACGTGCTGCGCAACGATCTCGCGCTGAACGGCCCGAAATATGGCTGCGGGCTCGGCGAATGCGGAACCTGCACCGTGCTGATCGATGGCATGGCGGCACGCTCCTGTGTCATCCCCATCGAAGGTTGCGTCGGCCGCGACATCGTGACGCTCGAGGGCCTCGGCTCGCGCGAGCATCCCGATCCCGTGCAGGACGCCTTCATCAGGGAGCAGGCCGCGCAATGCGGCTATTGCCTGAACGGCATGATCATGACCACCAAGGCGCTCCTCTTGCGCACGCCGCGTCCGACCGAGGCCGAAATCCGCGAGGCATTGCGCTACAATCTCTGTCGCTGCGGCGCGCACATCGAGATCATGCGTGCGGCGATGCGCGCCGCGAGCCGTCTTGTCGAGGCGCAGGACTGATGGCTTCCGGCAGCTTGATTGTCGTTCGCCGCGATGCGGTCGGCAAGGACGAGACGTTCATCCGCATCACCGCTGATGGCGAGGTCAACGCCTATAACGGCCATGTCGATCTCGGCACCGGCATCCGCAC
>Ga0070730_10000988_pt1 | contig 28793 bp, 25 predicted proteins | sample Coa_R1_3_FD_66447 | JGI IMG/M metagenome (GOLD analysis project Ga0070730, IMG submission 66447) | Surface soil microbial communities from Centralia Pennsylvania, which are recovering from an underground coalmine fire - Coalmine... | ecosystem: Environmental > Terrestrial > Soil > Unclassified ... | reverse complement strand
CGACGTTCCGCGGCAGCGACAAGCGCGGCGGGGCCAACGGCGCGCGCATTCGTCTGGCCCCGCAGAAAGACTGGCAGGTGAACCAGCCGGCCCAGCTGGCGAGCGTCCTGCAGACCCTCGAGGCGATCCAGAAGGCGTTCAACGAGGCGCAGGCGGGCGGCAAGAAGGTCTCGCTGGCCGACCTGATCGTCCTGGGCGGCGCTGCGGCCGTCGAGGACGCGGCGAAGAAGGCTGGACACGACGTGAAGGTTCCCTTCTCGCCGGGGCGCACCGACGCCTCCCAGGATCAGACCGATGTGGAGTCGTTCGCCGTCCTGGAGCCGACCGCGGACGGTTTCCGCAACTATCTGTGCGGCGGAGACCAGGCGACGGGGCCGCAACGGCTGGTGGACCGGGCCAACCTGCTGACGCTGACCGCTCCGGAGATGACGGTGCTTGTCGGGGGCATGCGCGTCCTCGACACCAACGCCGACAAGTCCAGGAACGGCGTCTTCACCAAGCGGCCCGGGACGCTGACCAACGACTTCTTCGTGAACCTGCTCGACATGAACACGAAGTGGCAGAAGTCCGCTGCGTCCCCAGGCGTGTTCGAGGGGCGCGACCGGGCGAGCGGCGAGCTCAAATGGACCGCGACCAATGTCGATCTGGTGTTCGGTTCAAACTCCCAGCTTCAGGCGGTTGCCGAAGTCTACGCCTTTGCCGATTCGCAAGGCGCGTTCGTGGCCGACTTCGTGGCGGCGTGGAGCAAGGTGATGAACCTGGACCGCTTCGACCTCGCCTGAGTTCATCCGAGGCGATCTGACTCTGTCAGATCGCCTCTAGGCGCTCGGCTGTCGCGCGACGAGCGTGTCCCTGATCTCCGTCAGCAGGGCCTCGGTGGGGGTGGGCGCCGCCGGCGCGGGATCGGGCGCGGCCGCCTTCTCGCGCCGCAGCCGGTTCACCGCCTGCACGATCAGGAAGATCACGAAGGCGATGATCAGGAACTGGATGCAGGTGTTGACGAAGGCGCCGTACTGGATCGCCACCTCCGGCTTCTTCGCCACCGGGTCGGCGGCCTTGAGGATGATCTTCAGCTGGGCGAAGTCGACGCCGCCGGTGATCAGGCCGATCGGCGGCATGATCACCTGATCGACCAAGCCGGAGACGATCTTGCCGAACGCGCCGCCGATGATGACGCCGACCGCGAGGTCGACGACATTGCCGCGCATGATGAATTCCTTGAACTCCGAGGCCATCGACATGGGTTCCCTCCTGGTCGATTTCGATTCTCGAGGGGTCATATTGACCACGAAGACCCAAAGAACTCAAAGAGGTGCGACGCCTAGAACTCTTCTCCCAGAGAGAGAAGAAGGGGCCCGCGCCGAAGGCGTGGGAAGATGAGGGGTTACAATGCCTCCAGATTCTAGCCCCTCACCCTCCCATGGCTGCGCCATGGGCCTCTCCCTCTCCCTCTGGGAGAGGTGGTCCGGCGAGCCCAGGCTTCACTTTCCGTCCACGGAGAACGCCAGCAGGACGTTGATCGCGTTTCCGCCCGTGTTCGACGAGCCCTTGAAGCCCGACACCTGGTAGACCATGCCCCCCGCGATGGTCGGGCCCATGCCGTCGATGCCGCCGCCCGGTTGGTCCTTGACGCCGTTGACGGTGTCGTAGGTCGCCGCCGTGGTGCTGTAGGCCCAGATGATCTTGCCGGTGGCGGCGTCATAGGCGCGGAACCAGCCGTCGAGGGTCCCCGAGAACACCACCCCCGGCATCGCCGATGGCGCGGCGGACTGCGAGCGGAAGCACACCCCGGGCAGGAAGTCGTGCGAGCGGTCGCCGCGATAGTGGCAGTCCGCCTCCGGCGCGGGCGCCTGCCACAGGACCTTGCCCGCGGCAGGATCGAGCGCGGTCAGGCCGGGCCTCGCGGGCGGCACGGGGACGCTCGCCGGGATCTTCCCGGCGGCCTGCAGGCCCGCGAGCAGCAGCGGGACGAAATCGGCGTTGGCGGCGTAGAGCCGGCGGTCGTCCGCGGCCATGCCCCACTCGACGCCCCCGAGGGCGGATCCGGCGCCGACCCGGGTCGTCCACACGGTCTTGCCGGTGTCCGGGTCCAGTCCATAGACGAGGCCCGACTTCTGCCCCGCCAGCAGCACCTGCCGGCCGTTCGCCAGGGCGTGCAGGATCGGCGGCGCGCCGAAGTCGAAATCTTCGCCCTTCGGGCTGGGGCAGTTGGCGCTGGTCGGTGGAAAGTCGCAGTTCACGATGTAGTTGTCGGCAGCCGTGACCTGCGTCTTCCAGCGCACCTTTCCGGACAGCAGGTCGATGGCGAGGATGGCGTCCGCGCCGGTGGTGGGAACGTCGGTGTAGCTGTCGCCGGTCGCCACATAGACGACGCCGCGTTTCGCATCGATCGTCGGCGCCGCCCAGATCGCCGCGCCGGCCGGTCCCTGCATCTGGGCGCCCGCCGAATTGCGGCGGCTGGGCTTCAGCGGTTCGTCGATCGCATACGTCTGCCAAAGCGGCTTGCCGGTCTTCGTGTCGACAGCCACCAGTGAGCCGCGGAAGGTGCAGCAGGGATAGGCGGAGCGGGCGGCCAGGACTTCCTCGAACGAACTGACCGGGACGTAGAGGCGTTCGCCCGCGTAGATGGGCGACCCGGTGAGCAGGGCGGCGGGATGGGCCTCCAGCCGGGGGCTCGTCCAGATCGGCTTGCCGCTCTGGGCGTCGTAGGCGGTCACCCTGGTCAGTTGGCCGCCGATGAAGGTCGCCCAGCCGCTGGGGGAGATCGCCGACCGGACGATCATCGGCGTGGTGCGCGAGCCTATCCCGGAGACCATCCAGCGAATGCAGCCGGTGTGGGCGTCGAGCGCGTAGAACTTGCCGTCGCGGTTGGTGATGAACAGCCAGTCGCCGATCACCGTCGGCTGGCCGCCGCCGCTGAGGGCGAAGGCCCACTTCAGCTTCAGGCGCGGGACATCGGTCGCCCGCAGCCCGGGATGCGGCTGGAACCGGCTCGAGCGCTCGTCGAGACCCTGGCTGGCCCAGTCCGACGGGCCCGGGCGGATCGGCGGGTGCGTCGCGCACATTCCGGCTCCCCCTGGCCCAGCCGGGCTGGCCACCGCGGCGACTTGGGGCTTCGCCGGAGCCGCGGCCACGGGCGCGGCGGTGATGTAGTCCGCCACGGCCCGGATGTCGTCGGCGCTGAGGCCGCTCGCCATCGCCTTCATCACCCCGCCGGTCAGCGAGTCCTCGATCGCCTGTCGGGGCCGCGCCGAAAGGGCGGCGCGATCGGGGGCGTGGCCCACCGCCGGCTCATGGCACCCTTGGCAGCGCTGGATCCAGACCTGCTGGCCGGGCGTGGGCGGGTCGGCGCGGGCGGCGGAGACGGCGAACATCGCCAGGGCGAAGCCGCCGGCCGTGAGGGCCTTGCAGACCCTCGCTATCCCGTTGTCCATCCCAGGCCTCCCCGCCCATGTCTGGTTTAGCAGACTAGCCTCGTGATTCCGTCGCTGCAACCCGGAGCGCGGGCTTCCAGCCCGCCCTTGCTTGAAAGCGATGAAGCGGGCTGGAAGCCCGCGCTCCCGGACGCTCCGTCAGCCGAACGCCAGCCGTGGCGCCCCCAGTTCGGCCTCGGGGACCACGTCCACCTCCACGTCCAGGGTCTGTTTGCCGGGGGCCAGGATGATGCCGTCGATCGGGGCGACGTCGGCGTAGTCGCGGCCGGAGGCGAGGACGATGTGGTCGTCCTGGGCCAGGACGTCGTTGGTGGGATCGAAGCCGATCCAGCCGGTGTCCTCGCCGCACCACAGGCACACCCAGGCGTGGGTGGCGTCCGCCCCCTCCAGGCGCGGTCGCCCGGACGGCGGATAGGTGCGCAGGAAGCCGCTCACGTAGCGCGCCGGCAGGCCGAGCCCGCGCAGGCCGCAGATCATGATATGGGCGAAGTCCTGGCAGACGCCGCGGCGGGCCTCGAAGGCCTCCAGCGGCGCGGTGGAGACGTCGGTCGCCTCGGCGTCATAGGTGAATTCGCGGCGCATTCGCCCCATCAGCTCGGTGGCGGCGGCGAGGACCCCGCGGGCGGGCGGGAAGCTGGCGCGGGCGTAGGCGGTGATCGCCGGGGCGAGGGGCGCGCGGACCGAGGGATAGAGGAAGTTGGCCGGCGCCTGGGCGTCGAGGTCCGCGGTCCGCAGCGCCTGGGCCCGCACGTCTTCCCACGGGACGCCGAAGTCCAGGCGGCTGGCGGGGCTGTTGACGTCGACCCTGGCGTGGGCGTCGATGACCAGGGCCTTGTGCGGCGTCTCGATGACGACGGTGGTGGTCAGCTCGCCGAAGGGTCCGACGCGGTCGAAGGCGAGCGTCGGCTCGGGGCTGACCTTAAGGCTGGTTTGAAGCACCGTCTGGGTCGCCGACGATCGCGGGGTCAGGCGCAGCACGCAGCGCGCGAACGTGACTTCGGCCTCGTAGGCGTAGGTCGTCCGGTGGCGCACGCGGTAGATCACGCGAGCCCCGCCAGCTTGATGGTGGGCCTGGCGTTGGCGCCGCGCAGGAAATAGCGGTCGGAGACGGCGTTGGAGAGGTCCATCAGGGCCCCCTGGAAACGCCGCGTCAGCAGCGGATCGACGTCGGCGGCCACGGCGGTGTCGATCTCGGTCGCGAGGCCGCGCAGGATGCGGGTGGGCGGCTCCATCATGCCGTCCTCGACCAGCGCCGGCAGGTCGGCCAGATGCTGCTGCAGTGCGGCGACCTGGAAGGCCACCGAGCGGGTGTTGAAGGGATCGAGCACCACCATGTCGCGCACCGGGGTGAGGGCCAGCCCGACCAGGTAGCGGGCGCGATAGGTGATCTGGCTGTCGGCGAGGTCGAGCAGCAGGTCGAGATCGTCGGTGGTGGCCTCGTCGTGGGCCAGGGTGCGGGTGAAACGGCAGGTGTTGATGCCGCGCTCGATCCGCCGGCCCATGTCCATGAACCGCCAGCCGGCGGCGCGGTTCATGTTCTCCTGCGCCAGGCCCGCCAGGGCGGCGAGGATGCGCAGGGCCGTCTCCACCTGCTGCAGAGCGTCGGCCTCGGACGACAGGCGAAGGCTGCGGTCGGTGAGGCCGCTTTCGAGGTTGAGCAGCAGGGTCCAGAAGTCGGCCGACAGGCGCTCGCGCAGGCTCGCGGCCGTGCGGCGGGCGCGCCGCACCAGGGTCACCACCGAGCCGAACGCGTCGGCGTCGAGCAGGGCCGGGCGGGCGGCGTCGAGGACCCGGGCGCCCAGCAGGTCTTCGTCCAGGGCCTCCCAGGCGATCAGCAGTTCCTGAAGCTTCGAGAGGGTCTCGCCGGCCCCGTGCACCGCCGCCTCGGCGTCCATCAGGCTCGTGCACAGGCTGCGCACCAGGCGCAGGGTGGCTTCCGCGCGCTCCAGGTAGCGGCCCAGCCAGAACAGGTTGTCGGCGGCGCGGCTGGGCAGGTGGCCCATGATCCGCCGCACCTTGGCTTCGTCGCGGTTGGCCAGCAGGCTGACGCGCTCCACCGGCGTCTCGGCGATCACCCACACGTCCGCCGTCCGCGCGCCCTCGCCCATCGAGATCGCCCGCACGTCCAGCTGGTCGGAGGTGCGGCAGAAGCCGCCCGGCATGACCTCGAAGCCCTCCGGCGTGGCGGCGGCGTAGACGCGCAGCACGAACGGGGCCGGCTCGAGGCGGTCGTCGCGCAGCACCGGCATGGTCGAGAGGCGCACTACCTCCTGGCCGACGAAGTCGCCCGGACGGTCTTCCAGCCGGGCCAGGAAATCGTTCCGCTCGGCGGCGGTCATTTCGGCCATCAGGCGCGGCGCGCCGAAGGGGTCGCGGCCCCCGGCGTGCATCTCAGCGCTGACGTTGAAGGCCGGGGCGATCAGCAGGTCGTCGTCGCCGCGCACGCGGCGCCGCTCGGCGTCCTGGCCGCACCACCAGGTGGCCACGTGCGGCATACGGAGCTCCTCGCCGAGAACGCGGCGGCACAGCCTGGGAAGGAAGCCGAGCAGGGCGCGGGATTCCAGCACCCCCGAGCCCGGCATGTTGAGGACCGCGACTCCGCCGGCCCGCATCGCCTCCAGCAGCCCCGGCACGCCCAGGCGCGAGGCGGCGTTGAGCTCCAGGGGGTCGATGAAGTCGGCGTCCACCCGCCGCAGCAGCACGTCGGCGCGCTTGAGGCCGGCGATGGTGCGCACATAGACGAGGCCGTCGCGCACCACCAGGTCGTCGCCCTCCACCAGGAGGAAGCCGAGGTACCGCGCCAGGTGGGCCTGCTCGAAGTAGGTCTCGCTGAACGGGCCCGGGGTCAGCAGGCAGATGCGCGGATCGATCCGCTCGGCCGCCGAGGCGAGCCCCTTGCGCAGGGCGTCGAAGAAGGGCGCCAGCCGCTCGACGTTCATGCCGTTGTAGAGGTTGGGGTAGGCCCGGGAGAGCACCAGGCGGTTTTCCAGCTCGTAGCCGGCGCCGGAAGGAGCCTGGGTGCGGTCGCCGAGCACCCACCAGCGACCGTCCGGCCCGCGGGCGAGGTCGGCGGCGTAGAGGCTGAGGTAGCGGCCGCCGGGCGGCGGCACGCCGCGCAGCGCGCGGACGAAGTCCGCGCTGCCCGTGAGGACGGCGGCGGGGAGGTGGCCCTCCGCGACCAGGCTGGCCTCGCCGTAGATGTCGCGCAGCAGGGCCTCCATCAGGGTGGCCCGCTGGCGCACGGCCGCGGAGATCGTCGCCCACTCGTGGTGGCCGAGGATCAGCGGCACCGGATTGATCGGCCAGCTCCGCTCGTTCTCCTCGCCGTAGACGCGGTAGGTGACCCCCGTGTCGCGGATGTGCCGGGTGGCCAGGTTGAAGCGGTTGCGGACCTGGTCGGCGGGATAGTCGGCCAGGTCGCCCAGGAAATGCAGCCAATGCTCGCGCGGCCGTCCGCTGGCGTCGAACAGCTCGTCCGGGATCCCCGCCAGCGGCCGGTAGCCGCGCAGCCACCCGCTCAGCCGGTCGGCCCCGGCCGCGTCCAGCGGGGCATGGCGCTGCGCGAACTCAGCCATGGTGGCCCCCTCTCCCAAAGGGAGAGGGAGGGGCCCAGCGAATCTGGGAGGGTGAGGGGTTAGGAACCCGGAAGGGTAACCCCTCATCTTCCCACGCCTTCGGCGCGGGCCCCTTCTTCTCCCTCTGGGAGAAGATACTCATCGCCGGCCCGTCCTCAGGTCCAGCGTCATCGGAAACTCGCCCGTCGGCTCCGCGGGGGGCAGGGGGACGCGGCCGGGCGTGTGGCCGTGGGCCTGGAAGCGGGCCTTGCGGCGGGCCTCGGCCTCATAGGCGTTGATCGGCATCGTCTCGTAGTTGCGCCCGCCCGGGTGGGCGACGTGGTAGACGCAGCCGCCCAGCGACCGCCTGGCCCCGCGGTCGAGGATGTCGAAGGTGAGCGGCGCGTCGATCGGCAAGGTGGGATGCAGTCCGCTGGCGAGCTTCCACGCCTTGTACCGCACGCCCGCCACGGCCTCCATCGACACCCCGGTCGCCGTCATCGGCAGGGCCCGGCCGTTGCAGGTGATGATATGCCGATCGGGGTGGAAGCCGGACGCCTTCACCTGCAGGCGCTCCAGCGAGGAATCCACGAACCGCACCGTGCCGCCGGCCGTGGGCTCGTCCCCCATCACGTGCCACGGCTCCAGCGCGTGGCGCAGCTCGAGGGTCACGCCGCCGTAGCTGACCGTCCCGTGGACCGGAAAGCGGAACGCCCGCTGCGCCTCGAACCAGGCCGGATCGAACGGGTAGCCGGCCGCCGCCAGGTCGGCCAGGACCTCCTGGAAGTCGCCCCAGACGAAGTGCTCGAGCATGAAGCGGTCGTGCAGGGCCGTCCCCCAGCGCACCAGCGGCCCCGCCTGCGGCTCGCGCCAGAAGGCGGCGATCAGGGCCCGGATCAGCAGCTGCTGGGCGAGGTTCATGCGCGCGTCCGGCGGCATCTCGAAGCTGCGGAACTCCAGCAGGCCCAGCCGCCCGGTCGGTCCGTCGGGGGAATAGAGCTTGTCGATGCAGATCTCGGTGCGGTGGGTGTTGCCGGCCACGTCGATCAGCAGGTTGCGCAGCAGCCGGTCGACCAGCCAGGGGGTCACGGGCTCCGCCTCGCCGACCGGCGCGTCCCCCTCGGTCCCCCTCCGCCCTTTGGGGGGCGGCCGGATCATCGCCAGGGCGATATCGAGCTCGTAGAGGGCGTCGTGCCGCGCTTCGTCGACGCGGGGGGCCTGGCTGGTGGGGCCGATGAACAGGCCCGAGAACAGGTAGGAGAGAGAGGGATGGCGCTGCCAGTAGAGCAGCAGGCTCTTGAGCACGTCCGGCCGGCGCAGGAACGGCGAGTTCTCCGGGGTGGCCCCGCCCACCACCACGTGGGCGCCGCCGCCGGTCCCCGTGTGGCGTCCGTCGACCATGAACTTGTCGGCGGTCAGGCGGCAGGCGCGGGCGTCCTCGTAGAGCCCGGAGGTGATCGCCACCGCCTCGTCCCACGACGCCGCCGGCTGGACGTTGACCTCGACGACGCCGGGATCGGGGGTGACCCGGAGCACGCCGAGCCGCGGATCGTCCGGGGGCGGATAGCCCTCGATGCGGATCGGCCGCCCATCTGCCGCCACCTCGATGTGGGCGATCAGCTCCAGCCATTCCTCGAGCCGCGCCAGGGGCGGCAGGAACACGGTCAGCCAGCCGCCGCGCGCCTCCACCGCCAGGGCGGTGCGCACGTGGACGGGCTTTTCGGTCGGTTTCGCCCGCACCCTGGCGCGGCGCAGGGCAGGGCGGCCCGGCGCGCCGTAGATCTCGTCGTAAGACGGGAGCCGCCCCACCGGCTCGGAGGGGTCGCGCGGGACGAGGCGCGGATAGTCCTCGTCCTCCAGTTTCGGCAGGCTGTCGAACGGCAGCCGCAGGCCAACCGGAGAGTCGCCGGGGACCAGATAGAGGCCGTCGCGGGTGAACACCCAGGCCTCGCTGAGCCAGCCTTCGCCCTCCGCCCCGCCGGTGGCGCGGCGCAGCGGCAGGACGTAGCCGATCGGCTTGGAGAGGCCGCCAGCGATGGCGTTGACCAGGGTGGCGCGGCCCCGGGGATCGTCCAGGGCGATGTCGTCGACGGTGACGTTCGCCGGCAGGTCGCTCTCCGCCTTGATCCAGTGCAGGGGATCCTCCCGCGCCTCCAGCGCCAGGTCCGGATCGACGCCGAGGCTAGCCGCCAGCCCGCTCAGGAAGGCGCGTGCGTCGGCGGTCGTGGCGGCCGGCGACGGGCTGGCGGAGGGAAGCTCGCCCCGCCACACCGGCCGGCCGTCCCGCCGCCAGAACAGCCCCAGGGCCCAGCGCGGCAGCGGCTCGCCGGGATACCACTTGCCCTGGCCGTGGTGGACCAGGCCCCCCGGGGCGAAGCGGGCGCGCAGCCGCCGCAGCAGCGTCTCGCCCAGCCTCTGCTTGGCCGGCCCGAGGGCGGCGGTGTTCCATTCCTCCGCCTCGCGATCGTCCAGGGCGACGAAGGTCGGCTCGCCGCCCATGGTCAGGCGGACGTCCTGCCGGTCGAGGTCGGCCTCCACCGCGCTCCCCAGCGCCACCAGCGCGGTCCAGCCCTCGTCCTCGAACGGGCGGGTGATGCGCGTGGCCTGGGCGACCCGGGTGACGCTCATCTCGAAGCTGAAATCGGTGTTCGCCGGGCTGACCGCGCCGATGATCGCCGCGGCGGAGCGGTAGTGGGGGGCGGCGGCCAGCGGCAGGTGGCCCTCGCCGCACAACAGGCCCGAGGTGGCGTCCAGGCCGATCCAGCCGGCGCCCGGGACGTAGACCTCCGCCCAGGCGTGCAGGTCGGTGAAATCCTCCTGCGTCCCGAGCGGGCCCTCCACGGGGTCGATGTCGGCCTTCAGCTGGATCAGGTAGCCGGAGACGAACCGCGCCGCGAGACCCAGCTTGCGGAACATCTGCACCAGCAGCCAGGCGCTGTCGCGGCACGAGCCGGCCCCGGACGCCAGGGTCTCGTCCGGGCTCTGCACCCCCGGCGCCATGCGGACCAGGTAGGCGACCCTGGCCGCCACCTCGGCGTTGAGGTGGACCAGGAAGTCGACGGTGGTGCGGCCGCCGGGATCCAGCGCCGCGACCGCCTCGCTGAGCAGCGGCCCATCCTCGTCGATCGCGAAATAGGCCGCCAGGTCGCGGGCCATGTCGGCCGGATAGGCGAACGGGAAATGCTCGGCGAACGGCTCGACGAAGAAGTCGAAGGGATTGATCACCGTCATGTCGGCGGTGAGGTCGACCTCGACGATGAACTCGGTGGTGCGCTCGGTGAACACCAGGCGGGCCAGCCACGAGCCGTGCGGGTCCTGCTGCCAGTTGATGAAGTGGTTGGGCGGAAAGACCTTCAGCGAATAGCTGGGGATCGGCGTGCGGCAATGGGGCGCCGGGCGCAGCCGGATGGTCTGCGGCCCCAGCTCCACCAGCCGGTCGTAGCGGTAGCGCGTGACGTGGTGCAGGGCGGCGAGAACCGACAGGGCGGGCTCCTGGACTTCAGCGAGGACGTTTCCGTGGCCCAAGGCGTAGAGCGCCGCGGGGCGCGGCCACAAGGGCGATCTGGCTTCCGAGTGGAAAACGGACGCGAATGCCGCGCCGGGGGCGCCCCTTTTCCGAACTATCGCCCGCCGTCGGCGGTGCGCCGGCTTCAAGACGAAAGGGCCGCCGTCTCACGCCTGCGCCGCAAGGCCGGGATCCTTCAGCCGCGCGAGGGGGCTGAAGAGGGCCAGAAGCGGCGAGGCGATCACGCCGGCCGAGGCGATGAACAGGGTCTCGCGCGCACCGAGGACGCCGCCCAGCCACCCGCCGAGCACCGCGCCCGCGACGCCGCTGAGGCCCGCCAGGGTGGCGAAGACGCCGCCGACGCGTCCCAGCAGCTCGGCGGGGACCAGGGTCTGGCGCAGGGTGCGGCCGGCGATCTCGGTGACCGTGCCGAAGGAATCGCCGATCAGCTGGGCGCCGACCAGCATGGCCATGCCGGCGACGGGCGTTCCGCCGGCGAGCGGGATCAGCAGGCTGCCGGCGCTCGCCACCATGCCGGTGAAGACGAAGGCCGGGCCGAGGCCGAGGCGCCGGATCGCGGCGCCGGCCAGGGCCGCACCGGCGAGGGCGGCGACGCCGCCGGCTGCCACGGTGGCGCCCAGCATCGGCGCGGAGAGCCCCAGCACCCGCACCGCATAAAGGGTGTAGAGCGCCGAATAGAACGAGCCGAACAGGGCCGAGACCACCGACATGATCAGCAGGGGCCGGATCGCCGGGTGGGCGAGGGCGACGGCCAGGCCGGCGCGGAAGTCGGCGGCGAGGCGGCGCCGGTCCTTTCCCCCGGCGCCGGGCGCGGGCGCCGGTTCCGGCGCGCGGATGCCGGCCAGGACGACGGCCGAGAAGAGGTAGGTGGCGGCGTTGACCGCGATGGCGAGCGGCGCGGTCAGCAGCTGGAAGAGCACGCCGTAGAGGCCGGGCCCGCCGATCTCGGCCACCGACTCGGTCAGCGCGAGCTTGGCGTTGCCGTCCACCAGCAGGCTGCGCCCGATCAGGCCGGGCAGGTAGGCGTGGTCGGCGATGTCGAACAGCACGCTGAGGGCGCCGACGACCGCGGCGACGACATAGACCTGGTCCATGGCGAGGCGCCCCCACCAGGCCGCCAGGGGAATGGTGGCCAGGGCCGCCGCGCGGCCAAGGTCGGCGCCGATCAGGATCGGCCGCCGGCGCGAGCGGTCGACGAAGCCGCCGCCGAAGAGGCCGACGAGGATCGCCGGGCCGCGCGACAGGGCCGCCAGGACGCCCACCTGGGCGGGCGAGGCGCCCAGGCTGACCACGGCGGCGAAGGGCAGGCCCTCGCGGGTTATCCGCGCGCCGAAGGCCGAGACGGCCTGGGCCGCCCACAGCTTGAGAAAGTCGGCGTGGCGCCACAGGCCGCGGGGCGCGCTTTCGAGGGGAGCGTTCAGGATCAAAGTCTCCGGGAAGGACGTCGGGCCCGTGGAAGGTGGGGACGTCCAGGCAGGCGTTCGGGAGCGGCGCCTGCGCGCCGCTGCGAGGGCGTCGAGGCGCGAGGACGCGCCCGCCCGGGAGCCGGAAGCCTTGTCTCGAAGCGCCGCCGGCGCCTCCGGTCCCTGGCGCGCAGTATCGCCAGGCCGGCCGGCCACGCAACGGCTAAGCCGCTCCCCGCTCCCTCTTGATCCCCGAAGGCTACGTCCCTCAGGCTTCGGACGGACCATCCACTGGGCGCCCGCTTTCCGCCAGGGCGATTCCGTCGAGGTAGAGTTTCACGAACTTCGGTGGAATGCCCAGGGTCCAGAGCTGGGTGAACTCCGCGGGGGTCAGAGGGGTGAGCGACTTGAAGCGGTCCAGGGCTTCCCGCGCCGCATCCATCTCGCGAAGCTGCCCGCACGCCGCGGCGAGCATGAAGAACGCGCCGGGATTGCTTTCCGCCTGCCGGGTGAGCTCCCTGAGGTAGGGCACGGCCTCCGAGAAGCGCTCGGCGAGAAAATGCGCGCGCGCCATGCCCAGCAGCTGGGCGATCCGGCTCGGACCGATCGGATCGAGGCGCATGGACCTCTCGAGATGCTGAAGGGCGATCTCGGGATCCAGCCGGAGAACCCCGCTCGCCGCCCAGGCCTCCGGTGACCCGGGATTGAGCTCGAGCGCCTTGTCCGCCAGGCGCAGGGCGGCGTCGAAGTCGCCTTCGAGGAAGGCGACGATGCCGATCACCTGGGTGAGCACCTCACCGTCGTCTCCGGCCGCTCGGATCGCCGCGTGCGCCAGCTCCACGCTGCGCCGCCGGTCGCCCGGTTCATCGCCCGACCACCCGAAGTTGACGATCAGGAAGCGACAGAGGGCCGCCGAGGACAGGGCGACGCCATAGTCGGGATCGAGGGCGATGGCGCGGTCCAGCAGGTCCCGCGCCTGCAAAAGCTCGGCGCGCGCGGCGCTCGACAGGGCGGGCAGGGCCCGCAGATAGAGGTCGTAGCACCCGATGTTCTCGGTCGGTCCCTTCGACGCGCGCCGGATCTCGGCCTGCCGCACCGTCGGCTCGATCTTGCCCGCGACCTCCAGGGCGACCCTGTCCTGCAGGTCGAACACATCGTCCAGCGAATCCTCGAACCGGCTGGCCCAGACCTGCACGGCGTCGATGGCGTCGATCAGCTGAACCGCGATGCGCACGCGTCCCCCGGCCTTGCGGACGCTGCCCTCCAGGAGAAAGCGGACGCCGAGCTGGCGGCTGACCGACTGCGGGTCGGCGGCCCTGCCCTTGAAGGTGAGCGCCGAGCCGCTGGCGATGACGAATATCGACTTGATCCGCGACAGGGCGTTGGTGATCTCGACCATCATCCCGTCGGCGAAATAGTCCTGCTCGGCGTCGCCCGAGAGGTTGGCGAAGGGCATGACGACGATGGAGGGCTTGGAGGGGAGCGGAAGTGGGGTCTGGGCGACCGACGGGGAGGCCGGCGCGGCCGCCACCCCCACCCGGCCCACCAGCTCGGCGATGCTGGCGACCACCTTGCGCCAGCCCGGCGCGTCCGGATCGCCGGTCCAGCCCGACAGGTCCGCGCACTGGGTGCGATCGAACGGCATGGGTGGCCGGGTGGCGTCGAAAGAGAGCTGGACCAGCTTGTTGTCGTCCCGCCCGCGGTCGGCCTCGGATTGCACCCACTGCGACTTCACCGCGTCCGCCGACCAGATGACCACCACGGCCTTGGCGGCCTTCAGCCGTTCCTCGATCACTTCGGCGTAGGCGCGATGGGGCGGCAGTTCGTCGTCGCGCCAGACGCCGTAGCCCAGCGTCCGCAGCGCCTCGGCGATCTTGCGCGCCTCGGACTCCGTCGCGCGTGCGTAGGAGATGAAGATGTCGGTCATCGGGCCGGGAACGGTATGGACGCTCGCCGTCTCTTCACCAATACCAACGTCCAATCGAAATCCGCGTCGATGGCGCTCATGTCTGTGCGAGCACGACCCACATTTCGAGAGGATTTCCGCCATGGTCGCCTACGCCGTCTTCATACGCGACCGGTTGCGGGATCCGGCGACGATGCAGGCCTATCTGGACGAGGTCGGGGCGACGTTCGCCGGCCACCAGGCGACGCGGCTCGCAGGTCATGGCGCGCTCGACATGCTCGAAGGCGCGGCGATGGAGAGCGTGGTCATCACGGAGTTCCCCTCCATGGAGGCTGCCCGGGCCTGGTATGACAGCCCGGCATACCACGAGGTCAGACGCCTTCGACACCTCGCGGCCGACTATCGCGCCTTCATCGTCGCAGGCGTGTGAACCCACCTCGGCTTCATCGAAATTCAGTCGAAGTGCGGATACTAAAGTATCGCCGACACCAAGGTACAATAGATCGCCCGGCGTGATTCTGGTGCGATGCCTCGACAGGCGCGTACGCCGACAGGCACGAGGACACATCACATCATGAAGCGACTTTTGGGACTGACACTCGCGGCCACGGCTGGCCTGTCGCTCGCCACGGCGGCCGCGGCGACGCCGCTGCGCATTCGCGGCACGGTCGTCGCGGTGTCGGCCAAGGCCCTCGTCGTGCGCACGGCGAACGGCGACGTCTCCGCGTCGCTCAAAGGCGACACGGCCTTCGTCACGGTCGTCCCCTCCGACCTCGGTCACGTGGCGCCCGGCGGCTATGTGGGCGCGGCGAGCAAGACCGTCGGCGACAAGCTGATCGCGCTCTCGCTCATCGTCTTCCCGCCGTCGATGAAGGGCGCCGCCGAAGGCCACGCCACGTACGACATCCTGCCCGACACGACCCTGTCCGGCGGCGCTCGGACCGCGAGCAGCATGACCAACGCCAGCGTCAAGGCCATCAGCACGCGCCGGAGCGCTCCCCGCGTCAACAGCACCATGACCAACGGCAGCGTCGCGACCGCGACGGCCAAGGGCGGCGCGAGGCTTTTGACGGTGACCTACAAAGGCGGCGAGCAGAACATCCTCGTTCCGCCGACGGCGCCGATCGTGGCCTTCGTGCCGGGCGCCGCGTCCATCGTCAGGCCCGGCGCCGCCGTCTTCGTGAACGGCGACCAGACCCATGGCAAGATCACCGCCGGCCTGGTGGCGGTCGGCGGCCACGGCCTGACCCCGCCGTTCTAGCGTGGCGATCCTCCGGCGCCCCGCCCGGGCCCGCGGTCACGAACCGCGCCGCGCGAACGATAACGCATAGGCGCTGGCCCTGATGACCGGAAGCCTGTCGTCTGAAAGCTCGATTCCATCGGTGAGGTTGGTCGGGAGGAACAGCAATTTCTTCTGCGCCTCCAGGCTGTCGGCGACGGGCTTGTCGAGCGTAAGCACGCCCAGATCCACCACTGGGCGATTGTCGGGCCAGGGCTGGCTCGGATCGCTGGTCTGGTCGCCGGCTGCGGCAAGCTGGGCCTTGAGATGAAACACGACCGGCCTCTTCGCGATGCGCTGCGGCAGGTCGTCCACAAGAAAATCGCAAGGTTTCGTGGCGGCCTCGTCGGCGGTCAGGGTCACGAGCTTTTCCGGGGTCATGATGTACCGCACTGCCTGCCTGCGCCCGGCCTTGTCGACGAAGACGAAGGCGTTGACGCCATGGTACTCCTCGTCTGCAAAACTGGCCGGAGTGGGCGCGCTGGCGAAGGCTGCGGGGAAGGTCGGGTGACTGGCGGCGAATCGATCCAGCTTGGTCGGCGTGGGTGCGTCGGCGGGACTCTCGCTGATGGCCAGCAGCAGATCGCGAAATTCCTCGGCGGAGGCCACCGGGAAGAACTTCACCGCCAGAATGACCATGTCCACCTCGGCCCCGCCAGGCATGTGGAACTTGATCGCCATGCCCTTGGGGTTGGAAGGGGCGCCGTCCGGAACGGACGGAAGGCCGCCGTCGTTGGAGAAGCGCACCGTCACAGGAATGCGGTCGCCGTCGAAGAGCGCCGCGCGGCTCAGCGCCGACGCTGCCGGCGTGGCGACAAAGCTGCCTTCCGCGACCACCCCTTTGGCATGGTTGACGCGGAAGCCCGGATGGGTTCCGTAGATCTTGTAGAAGATGTCCACGATCTGGGCCGTAAGCGAGGCGTCCGTTGCAGCAGCAACGACTGAACCTTTCCGATCGGTGCGCATGGAAAACGTCCGTTCTGTCTGAAGCGCTGCGGAAGCCGACCGCGCGAACGACCGGCGTTCTCTGGGGACGACTATTCTCTGTACTTCGCCGTGTACGCGCCGAGGCGCCTCTCGGCTTCACCAGGCCGCCCCAGTCCTTGTTCGATGAGCGCTTTCACACGCGCCTGGGCGCCAGGGCGCTGAACAGAGGTGATGAAGGCGTCCCATCCCGGCTGCATTTCCGCATCCGGCGGCATGCTGGCGAGATCGACCAGCGTCTTGGTGTCGGCGATGGCCTGTTGATCGAACGAGGCGATGCGGCTCGCCAAGGCGTCGACAAAGCCATCCAGCTCCGCATCGGGAAGCGCCCGATTCACGTAGCCGTAGCGTTCAGCCAGTTCGCCGTTGAAGTCGTCGGCGCCGATCAGGATTTCCATGGCGCGGCCACGCCCGACCAGGCGAGGCAGCCGGGCCATTGGCCCGCCGCCCGGGACAAATCCGGCGCCGACCTCGAATTGCGATATGGCCGCCTTCTCGCGGCTGGCGAAACGCATGTCCGCGGCCAGAGCCAGTTCGCTGCCAATGCCACTGGCCCGCCCGCGGATCGAAACGATGGTCACCGCCTTGAGGCGGCTGAGGCGAACCATGAAGTCGGGCACGGGATGCATGCCGGTAGGTCCCGGCTCCATGCCCGTCGAATCCTCGAGCGGCTTCAGAAGATCGTAGTGGGCCATGAAATAGTCGGGCACGGCACTGTCGAAGACGACGACCTTTATCCTCGGGTCGGCTTCGATCTGGTCAAGAATCGCAACCAGCTCGCGCACCTCGGCCGGGCCGACGATATTGAGGGGCGGGTTGTTGAAGGTCACTTTCCAGTAGGCGACGCTCTTGCGCGTCAGGCGGATCTTCGCGGTCTCTTTCATGGTCGAGCTCCTCTTGGGTTGTTCTGCCGTGTGGACTTCAGACAAAACTCAGAAGCTCGGTCACCGGCCGCCGCGGCTTCTGCGGCCAATTGCCATCGGCGGCATAGCCAACCGTCACGAGGACGACCGGGACTTCATCACTGCCAAGGCCAAATTCTCTGGCGACGCCGGCGGCGTCGAAACCGATCATCGGCGATGAGCCCAGCCCTTGGGCCTGCGCCGCGAACATCAGTTGGCTCGCGCCGAAGGTCGCGGTGCGAACGGCTTCGTCGCGCTGCCTCTGCGGCTGTTCGAAGTAGAGCGCTTTTCCTGCGCCTTCCCAGCCCGTGACGACGTCGGCAGGCATGAAACCGGCTGCGACCGATGACGCGAGCCGCTCAGCCATCACGAGATGCGATGCCAGCTGCCCAACGACTATAAACGTCACGGCCGCGTCCGTGACCTTCGGCTGATCGAACGCGAGCGTCCTCAGGCGCGCCTTTCCCTCGGGCGTCCTTACGGCGATGAATCGCCAATTCTGCAGATGAAACGCCGTAGGCGCACGTGTCGCCAGGCGCACCAGTCCGCTGATCTGGGCGTCGCCAATGTCGCGCGCGCTATCGTATTTGTTGGTGGTGCGCCGATGTTCAAGGGCGGAGAGAACTGTGTTGGTCATGGTCGTTACTTTATATTACCTTCTCGGGGGCCGAGCGCCTGACTGCGGCGCTAGCTCTTGATGAATGCGAGGATGTCGGCGTTGACGAGGTCGGCGTGGGTCGTCGCCATGCCGTGCGACAGGCCCGGATAGGTCTTCAGCGTCCCGTTCCTGACCAGCTTCGCCGAAAGCAGGGCGCTGTCCGCGATCGGGACGATCTGGTCGTCTTCCCCGTGCATGACGAGGACGGGGGCGGAAATCGCTTTCAGATCCTCGGTGAAGTCCGTCTCGGAGAAGGCCTTGATGCAGTCGTAGTGCGCCTTGGCGCCGCCCATCATGCCCTGGCGCCACCAGTTCCGGACGATCGCCTCCGACACCTTGGCGCCGGGACGGTTGAAGCCGAAGAAGGGGCCTTCGGCGACGGCAAGGAAGAACTGCGCCCGGTCGCTCGCCAGCCCTTCGCGGAAGCCGTCGAACACCTCGATCGGAAGGCCGCCCGGATTGGCCTCCGTCTTCAGCATGATCGGCGGAATCCCGCCGATCGTCACGGCCTTCGCAACGCGTCCGCCGCCGCCGTACCGCGCCGCGTAGCGGACCACTTCGCCGCCGCCCATCGAATGGCCGACGTGAATGGCGTTCCTGAGGTCCAGGTGGGCGGCCAGGGCCGCCACGTCGGCGGCGAAGGTGTCATAATCATTGCCATTGTCGGTCTGGCTCGAGCGGCCATGACCGCGCCGGTCATGGGCGATCACGCGATAGCCTTGCGATAGGAAGAACAGCATCTGGGTGTCCCAATCGTCGGCCGACAGCGGCCATCCGTGGTGGAAGACGATCGGCTGACCGGAACCCCAGTCCTTGTAGTAGATCTGCGCGCCGTCCTTGGCGGTGACGGTTCCACTGCTCATGCGTACTCCATTGGTTCGGGTCTTGTGCGCGGCGGCGGCCGACGCTTGGGTCAAGCCCTGTGCGGTGTTGTTAGACCGGGTCGAAGCGCGGCTTCCATTGGACCTAGGTATCGGCAATACTTAGGTATTGGAGCGACTCGGCTCGCCCGCCGACGCCTGGTCGAGGGCCAGCGCGGCCGCCGAGAAGTTCGCGAACTGCGTCCGCAGGCGAGGCGTCGCGAAGTCCAGGAAGGCGCGGACCTTGGGCGTCGCGTGCCGTCCTTCCGGGGTCAACAGGTGCGCCGGGACGGCCGGAGGCTCGGCCTCGGGCAGGACCAGTCGCAGGCGCCCGGCCTGCACCAGGGCGGCGACGTGGTACGAATAGAGCCGTGTCAGCCCACGGCCCTCCGCGGCCGACGCCAGCGCGGCGCGCACCGAATTGATGATGAGCCGCGGCGCGAAACGGACGGTGCGCGGCGCCGGCGAATTCGCTTCGGCCGTGAAGGTCCAGGATTCGAGCCCGAAGTTGCTGAAGGCGATGATGGCGTGCCGCGCCAGGTCCGCGGGCTCGCGAATGGCGGGATGGGCGGCGAGGTAGGCCGGAGACGCCACGACGACCCGGCGCACGTCGGCGCCGATGCGGGTGGCGATCATCGAGGAGTCCGGCAACCGGCCGATGCGCAGCGCGACGTCGACGCCCTCGTCGACCAGGCTCACCGCGTGGTCCTGCAGCAGCAGCCGCGCGGTGACGAGGGGATGGTGGTCGAGGAAATCGTCGAGGATCGGCCGCAGGACGTCTTCGCCGCTGATCGGCGGCGCCGAGAGCGTCAGGAGCCCGCGCGCCGTCGAGCCGTCGCCGGCCGCGAGCATGTCCGCCTCTTCCACGTCCGCCAGCACCCGTCGGCAGGCGACCACATAGCGACCGCCCGCCTCGCTCAGCTTCAGCGCGCGGGTGGTGCGATGCAGGAGCTCGGCGCCGATGCGGCCTTCGAGGGCGGCGATGGCGCGGGTGACGGCGGCCGGCGAGCGCTTGAGGCGGCGGCCTGCGGCGGCGAGGCTGCCCTCCTCGACCGCGGTGACAAACACCTTCATCGCCTCGAAGCGATCCACCCGTGCTCCTAGCGCCGCCCAGGCCCCGTCATAGACTGCGCCTGGACGGCTGGCGATCAGACGAAGGTGTCGCCCGCGACGGGTAGGGCGCCCGGCCATTCCACCGCCTCGCGCAACGCTGTCGGCCGGAGCATGGCCATTCACCCGATGGCCGCGCCTACCGATCTTGGTCTCGTTGGCGCACGGCCCCGTTTCGGTGGCCGGGCGGCGTTATCCCGCTCTGGTGTTTCCTGATGACCGATGTGGACGACAAGCAACTGCTCGAGCTGGTGGCCGAGTTGCGGCGTCACGAGGCGCAGCTCGCCCACGGCCAGGCTCTGAGCCAGACCGGCAGTTTCTCCTGGAAACTGGACACCGACGAGATCACGTTCTCGCAGGAGCTTCATCGCATCTTCGGCTTCGACCACGGCGCGCCGGTGACCCTCGAGCGGATCGCCGGCCGGGTCGACCCCGAGGACCGCGCCTTCCTGGCCGCGAAGATCCGCGCCGCGCGGCAGGCGCGCGAAGCCGACTACGAGATCCGGCTCAGGATGCCGGACGGCAGGGTCAGGCACGTGCAGACCGTCTCCCGCGCGATGCGGAATCCGGAGGGACGGTTGGAAGTCATCGGCGCGGTCAAGGACGTGACCGAGCGCAAGCTGTCGGAAGAGACCCTCGGCAAGGTCCGCACCGAGCTTGCCCACGTTACCCGGGTGGCGAGCCTCGGCGCCTTAACGGCCTCCATCGCCCATGAGGTCAATCAGCCGCTCGCGGGTATCCTCACCAACGCCCGGACCTGCCTGCGCATGCTCGACGCGGATCCGCCCAACCTCGATGGCGCCCGGTCGACCGCGCAGCGCACGATCCGGGACGGCGCCCGGGCGTCCGCGGTGATCCAGCGTCTCCGGGCCCTGTTCGCGCGCAAGCAGCCTGAAGCCGACGGGTTCGACTTGAACGAGGCGGCGCGCGAGGTGCTCGCGCTATCGGCGGGCGAGTTGCAGAGCCGCCGCGTGGTCCTGCAGATGGATTTCGCCGGCGACTTGCCGGCCGTGAGGGGCGACCGCGTCCAGATCCAGCAGGTCATTCTGAACCTGGTCCTCAACGCCGCCGACGCCATGACCGGCGTCGTCGAGCGTCCGCGGGACCTGCTCGTCGGAACCGCTGCGGACCCCGATGGCGGCGTAGGGCTCTGGGTCCGGGACGCGGGCGTGGGTTTCGATCCCCAGCACGCCGACCGACTCTTCGACGCCTTCTACACCACCAAGACCGACGGCATGGGGATCGGCCTGTCGATCAGCCGTTCGGTCATCGAGAACCACGACGGCCGCCTCTGGGCGACGCCGAACGAGGGGCCGGGCGCGACGTTCTCGTTCTGGCTTCCGGACGGACCGGCGGCGCCGGCAAGGCGCGAGACGGGAGGCAAGTGATGGAGCGGCGCGGGCTTGTGTCGGTCGTCGATGACGACGAATCGGTTCGCGAGTCTCTGCCGGACTTCCTTCGCTCATTCGGCCACGAGGTCCTGCCTTTCGCCTCCGCCGACGAATTCCTGCAATGTCCTGGAAGCCTGGACTGGACCGGGTGCCTGATCCTCGACGTCGCCATGCCCGGGATGTCCGGCCCCGAGCTACAGCTGGAACTCGCGCGACGGGACCGCACGATCCCGATCGTGTTCATCACCGGCTACTTGGACGGCGCCGCCAGCCGGCAGGTTCTGCGGCGCGGGGCCGTGGCCTGTCTTGCCAAGCCCTTCAACGAAGACGCGCTCCTGGCCGCCGTGTCCGTGGCGCTGGGACGGCGCTGAGCGGTCGGCGCCCGCAGGCCAAAGCCGGCAGGACAGGCTCAGGCTCGACCGACCCGAGGCGGCGCCCGGCGCCGCCCCGGATCTGATCATCTAGGGAGATCACCAGTCTCTGCGATAGGGCCCCGACCAGTCCGACCGGGCCTCCCAGGTCGGCCCGCGGTACGAGACGTAGGCGATCACGGCGTCGGCCCGGGCGTTCGCATCCTTCATCGCCGCCTCGCGGCAGGACGGAACCACGGGGTCGGAGTCATCCGATTCGCCCAGCCTGTCGCAGAGATAGCGGGCGGTGAGCGCGATCCGGTGCTTCAACTCGTGCCGCCCGTCGGCGGAGCCGAGGTCGAGATCCGCATAGCTGACGGTCTGGGAGATCGAGCGGACGTCGTCCGGCAGCGGCCCGTAGCGCCCGATCACGGTCACCTCTTCCACCGAGGATTGGGCCAGGACGGGCGTGGCCACGGCGACCAGGGCCGCGCCGGCCAGGGCCGCGCCGGCCGCCAATGAGAGTTGATGCAACGATTTGCGATTCATCGTCGCCTCCTTTTGAGGGCTCCACCCCCCCAAAAGGCGACGCGCCTTGTAGGAGCCGCGTTGCCCAGCCAAAACGCGCCCTGAGCCCGGCCGTTCCCGCGGTCGCGGGCGAGGCGTTGCTCCGGCGCCGCGCCTCGGTGAAACTCGCGGCGCGGTTCGCCGCGGGCCGCCGGGGGATCGGACATGGATGAACAGCCGTTGCGCCGGGCGCGCAGCCTCGCGGAAATGGACGAGCTCGACGCGCGGATGGGCGACCAGGATGAGGCGGGCGCGATCGCCGACTATCGACCCAGGCCAGGCGACATCGTCATCTCGCCCTACGCCAAGTGCGGCACGACCTGGCTCCAGCAGACCTTTCACACCCTGCGCACCGGCGGCGACATGGACTTCGACGACATATCGCGGGTCGTGCCGTGGATCGAGACCTCGCGCCTGCTCGGGATCGACCTGGCGGCGCCGCAGCGGGCCGCGCCGCGCGGCTTCAAAAGCCACTTGGCCTGGGACAGGATTCCCAAGGGGGCGCGGTATGTGGTCTCGCTGCGCGAGCCCAAGGACGCGCTGGTGTCGCTGCACCGGTTCGTCGAGGGCTGGCTGTTGGAGCCCGGCGCGGTCAGCGTCGAAACCTTCGCCCAGACCGCGTTCGACGCGGCGGAGAAGGGCAAGGGCTATTGGGCGCATCTGCTGTCCTGGTGGGACCAGCGCGACAATCCTGATGTTCTGCTGCTGACCTACGAACACATGATCGATGACCCGGAAGCCGCCGTGCGGCGTCTGGCCGCGTTCTGCGGCGTCGCCCTCGACGACGCCCTGCTGAGCCTGACCCTGGAGCGCTCGTCCTTCGCCTATATGCTGGCCCACAAGGACCGCTTCGACGACGCCATGCTACGCCGGATGTCGGAGACCCGCGCCGGCCTGCCGCCGGGCAGCGACTCGGCCAAGGTGCGGCAGGGCGGCGTGGGCGGTCATCGGGACGTGATCAGCCCGGAGCTCTCCCTGCGCATGGACCAGATGTGGGCCGCCACCGTGACCCCGATCACCGGCCATGCGGACTATGCGGCGCTGGAGGCCGACGTCCGCCGGCTTGCGGCCTGAACCGTTGCTAGGGCCGCGTCTTCCCCGCGGCGATCGACGAGATCGCTTTCGTGATGCGGGCTTCGCGCATGTCCGGGCTTGCGGCCGTTTCGACCCAGTCGGTGAAATCGCGCTTCTGGTCTGCGGTGAGTTCCTTCCACTTCGCCTTCGCCTGCGCGTTCTTGTTGAGAGCGGTGTAGACGCTCAGCGGCACAACCGCGTAGCAGCACGGACGTCGCTTTCCGGAGGCAAGCCGGTCTGGAACGCTCAGGGCCCGACGCCTGCGCGTCTGAGGCTGCCTCGCCGACTCGATCCAACTGATGAAGTCCCGGCGCGCCAGCGGGGTAAGAGTGTCCCACGTGGCGCTCGCCTGGGGATCGGCGGCGAGCGCCTCGCGAAGATCGGGCGACATGTTTTCCATGCGTCGATAGTACCGCAGGTTCGGTGAAATGGAGATCGTCAACCTTACGACCGACGGTAGTGGGTCGATTTGAAAATGCGCCCAATTGACAAGGTGGCGCTGTGCGCCGGAATCGTGCTTGCGAGTCTAATCAGCTGTATTGCCGGTTGGGCAATTATCGACCTCGACGCTAGTAATTACCTTTGCCGGGGGGCTGGTGGATGGGCTCGAGGCGCCAGCTGGCGTTACGACGGGCGGCGGGGGATTGGGGGCCGTAGCGTTGCTGGATGGAGCGGGGGCGGCGGCGGGCGGCGGCGGGTAACCCATAACTGGTATGATCACCAAGCAGTAGCCGGTGTGGTGAATTGTGTTGAAGGTCCTATAAGCGACGCATCCCTGTACAAATATCATGGAGTCGCCGTTCAGGAAATTCTTGTCAATAAAGACGGGGTGTTCCCCGCGGCCGCTGTCAGTGTTTCTGAACATTGTTGTCCCGGGTGCTATTATTCCCCCTCCTTTGAGGGGGGCGAGGCCACGGCACGTGGTGTTTTCCCGCAAAGTGACTCCATTAAGATCGTTGCCGGGGGGTACAGCGATTTCCCCAGTGTCCTGGGAGAACGCTACGTCAAGTGCGGGTTGCTTGCCAGAGTTGACAGCGGCTACGTGGTAGTGAAGGGGAAGTCCGGCGGGAGTTGGGTTAACCTGGGCGCTGACGACGGAAACCCATGCCCTTTCCGAAAGTTGTAAAGATTGCCCAGTGGCGATGACGCCCCATACGCCCACAATTACCAATAAGCTGGTCGCGACGGTACTGGATACACCTGCCTTGGGCACTGTTCGCCACCAACCATGCTTCTTAGGTTGGGTTCCTCCGCCTTCCCCTGTCTGGTTATCTGTCATGGCGCTCCGCCGATTCGCATTGAGTTTCTGCCCCTCTATGCGGAAAGCAAAGGCCTATCTAGCACGGGCTGCTTCTTGTACGGGCCGCGCAGCTTGGCTGGCGCTTCCGCCGCTTCCACGATGGCGACCAGATCGGCCATTCGCACAAAGGACCTATAAACGTGCTTGACCCATCGGGTCACCGCGACCCCACAACGACCCGGATCGTCCCTGGTTTTGGAGCGAGGGGATTCTGGTTTCCCGCTTGGTCCTTATCGGGGATCAAAGAAAGCTGAGATTGTGGTGACAGGATAGGGGATCCCGCGCGTATTGCCAAATGCGATGTGACGGCTTGGCGCCAGCTGCTGCCATTGGCGGGGTGGCAGAAACTCGCCGTTGCGGCGCATCGGTTCGCCGGATGGACAAACGGCGAGTGGATCGACTCCACGATGGAAGAGCAGCGCGACCGAAATATGTAGGAACCAACCTTAAATGGTGGAATGCATGGCAAGATCGCGCGACATCCAGACACCATCCACAAGCCGAATCAAGCAATGTTGCGCGTGCATATCCGAGGTAATGTGACCGGAGCACGACGTTGAGAGCTGGTGCCCCCCTAGCGAAAGCGTTCCTGTCCGATTCGCCGTTGCATGCGCGCCTAGGGGCGCGCGACGCCGCGGGGAGATTTCGGAACGCCCGATGGCTTTGACGCTGGAAGATCACCGCGCCATGCTCCGCGGGCTTACGGAACGCGGTTACGTGTGCCGCGCGCAGCCATCCGCCGTTGCCAATCCGCTGCGGCTGGAATGGCATGTGGATGGCCAAGTCCGGCGCTATCGCATTTGGGCATTCGACGTGACCCATGGCGGAGGCGGCGCTGCAGTCCGGGCAGCCGACGAATTCCGAATACAGATCACCAATGGGCCAGCCAAGACAGCCGACCTCGATACCGGAGGCGCTACGGACCTCCTTGTCGGCTACTCTCGGGACCGCGATGCGATCGTCGCCTATGACCGTCGCTGGCTCGAGCGCTGGACAAACAAGCTGGAGACGGCGGGAAGCGGAGGCTCACCCTCCGTGCAGGTCAGATCCGCCGACATACAGGCCGGTCATGACAAGGGCGTGTATCACTTGACGAAGACGGCGGGATTCGGGGAGGCGGACGTCGTGACGATGAGCCCGTCCCTCTTCCCGGCCTTCCTATTGAACCATGACCCGGTCCTGCGAGGCACAATGACGGCCGCACAAGCGGAAGGCGCGACACCCACGCCGGCGAGCATGACTGTCTGCGACTACTGCGCAGCCCAGGGGTTTCCGTTCGAACCCGACCTAGTTGCACGCTATTTGGCGGCGACGCTCACCAAGCCCCTTGTGATCTTGGCAGGCGTCAGCGGCACCGGTAAGTCAAAGCTCGCGGAACTTGTCGCGGAGTTTTACAGCGCCGACCTGTCGTCCGGATCGAGTGACGTTGTGCCCGTGACCGGACCACAGTTCGTCTTCACGCCTAAGGGGGGCGCACCAAATCCCGACCGCTTCGCTCTCGTCGCCGTACGCCCAGACTGGATCGACAATCAATCCGTACTGGGTTTCGTCAACCCGATCACTAATGAGTACGAGTCCACGCAAGCCCTCGACTTAATCCTGAGCGCAGACGCGGCCTGGAAGGCCGTCCCCGCTAAGGATCAAGCGCCTCGCTATTTCATGCTCCTTGATGAGATGAACCTCGCTCGAGTCGAATACTATTTCTCTGATTGGTTGGCTTGCACGGAGAGCCGCCGATATCGGCCTGACAAGAGCATCACCCAGCAGCCCGTCCCGCTCCACCGGATGGGCGCCGCATTGAAAACCAAGATCGCTAAGGCGGACGGCACCTCGGTCGAAATGGATGTACCCTCCATGCTTGCCCTGCCTACGAACCTTATCGTGACGGGGACCGTAAACGTGGACGAAACCACCTACGGGTTCAGCCCCAAGGTGCTTGACCGCGCGATGGTGCTGGAGTTCGATGAGGTGGACCTCGACCGTCTGCGCACGGGTCCCGGCAAAACCAGCACGGCTGGGTACAAGTTCCCGGATCAACTGCCGCCATTCCGCATTCCGACGCCCGAAGACTACGCTAAGCTGCCTGGGGCCGCGCACGGACACCTCCGGTCGATCAACCGCATCTTAGAGGAAGCCCGGTTGCATTTTGGCTACCGCGCCGCCAACGAGATTGGCCTTTTCATGGCACTCTACAACGACATGCTCCCGGCGGATGCAGCCGATGTCGATTGGCTGAGGGCGCTGGATGCCGCGCTGCTACAAAAGGTGCTGCCGCGCCTTTCTGGGAACCGTGCCAAGCTGGAGCCGCCACTGGCTGGCCTTTGCACCTACCTGCGTGATCTAGTTGTCTCTGCCGGCGAAACCACGCTTGCGGACTTCGATCGTGCTGCAGAAGCCAGTCTACCCAAATCGTATCGCCGAGCGGTGGAGATGCTGCAGAGCCTACGTGACTTCGGCTTCGTCTCCTTCTTCAAATGATAGGATTCGCTTACCGGGCCCGACGGGGCGAGGAGGAGTTCAAACCGGCACCTCCCAGTAGCGTTGTCCTATTGGACGAGCGCGTCGAGTATATCCTCAGCTTCCCAGGTGGTTGCCCGCCAGCGGTCGCGCGCCGTCTCCGAGAACTGGGAGGCGATCTTGTTGGCCATGACATCGGCGTCCTCGGATTCGGCAACTTCGTCGGGTCGGCCGAGCTTGCTGGCGTCACTATTCAAGTCATCTCAAGCAAGATCGGCGTCGACGGCGTCTCGCGGCTGCTCGAAGAGATTTCAGAACTCGCGGCTAGCCTAGTGTTCGGATGGGGGGGCCCGGCGTCATTCATGGCGGTGGCTTCTGACAGCCAACGCTCTCCCGTGCCCTATCATCAGCTTCAGTTCCTGCGGCGCATTATGGTTCGGCAGCCGACAGGTGCGCGCCTCCAAGACTGGCTCGCAGCCGTTGAGCGCAGCCCGACTCGACAGTTTGAGCCGGCGCGACCAGTGGTGTCCCCTGAGCGCGTGCGACGCCTGGATCAGCGCGCAGTCAAGTCCACATTTAGCCGCCTCGATCGGTTGGCTCTCGTACCGTCGTCTGCGTCAATCGCGCGCAACCCGCTCGCTGAAGCACTGACCTTCGGAAGTCCGCCGCAGCCCCACTTCCCGAGCAGAATCGCCGCGCCGCGCGGTCGTCTTTCGTATGACACGCCGGAGAACCGGTTCGTGAAGCATGTGATCGGTGAGTGCTTAGCGCTGGTCTACCGCTTCGTCGACCACCCCAAGCTGCACGGGACGCTGCGGGACGACTGCCGAGGCATGCTCTGCGCCCTGGAGCAAGTTGCGAGCGCGCCATTCCTCGATGAGGCGGGCCGTCTTGCCGGGTTCTCCGCACCAAGCCAAGCACTGGTGAAGGCCGATGGCTATCGGGAAGTCTACGGCTTTTGGAGCGACTTGACCCGTCACGTATCCCTTCCCCCTACCCAGGAGGAGACCACCCGTCTCCTCGAGGGCAGGGACATGGCCATGCTCTACGAGTATTGGGTATTCCTGAGAGTGCTGGAAGCCGTGAGCACCATCACGGGGAAGGCGGCGTCCGGGCCCCCGGAGATTCGACGCGACGAACTTGGTGAGACGTTGGTGCTAGGTCTCAGCACAGGTGTCGGACCAGACATCAGCGTCCACTACAATCCGACGTATCGCCGCTCTGCGGCGACCGCTTACTCCACGCCGCTGCGGCCCGATGTGGTCCTGGAAATAGCCGGCCGCAAGCACGCCTTCGACGCCAAGTATCGGTTAGATCGCTTCGACGTGAGCGATTATGATGCCGACGAGGGCACCGCGACGTACAAGCGGGCGGATCTCTACAAAATGCACACATATCGCGACGCCATCGCTGGGCTGGACACGGCTTTCGTGGTCTATCCGGGCACCGAGTTCGTGTTCTTCGAGCGAAGCGGATCGAAACAGACGGACCCCGTTCAACTCGCCACGGCGGATGGCGTGGGCGCGATCCCCCTCCGCCCTACGGATGTCGACCCAGCCGCTTCCGTTCGCGCTACTATGAGCAAACTCCTCACCCTACCGCCGCCCGCCTTCGAACCGTGACGAGCCGTTCGTAGATCGCCCGCACTTCCGAGTAGTCCACGAAGGGCGTGCTACCGGCAGACGCCATGCGACGCATTACCTCTGCATGCACCCCCTGAAGGCCATGCTCCGCCGCCGCCGGCTCGCGCAGGACCCTGCTGACTAGCTCTTCGATGTTGACCCGCTTCGCTGTGGTGATGAGGCGCTTGGGTGTCGCCCCATGCTCCTTGCGCAAATTGAAGACCACGTCGAAGTGGGCGACGTCCTCGGAACCGGAACGACCCTTGTAACCCTTGTGACTCTGCTGCTGGCGATTCAAGGAGGCTGCCTCATGGAACGTGAAGCCTGCGGCTTCCCCTGCCTCTCGAATCGCCTGCCAGACTTCCGCGTCCGTGTTGTGGAAGACCACCGTGGCCCAACCGCCCGGTTTCAGAACC